>Ga0070749_10000579_pt1 | contig 24650 bp, 17 predicted proteins | sample VirMetDEL_Nov_18_FD_75180 | JGI IMG/M metagenome (GOLD analysis project Ga0070749, IMG submission 75180) | Aqueous microbial communities from the Delaware River and Bay under freshwater to marine salinity gradient to study organic matter... | ecosystem: Environmental > Aquatic > Marine >...
CCAACGTTACTAGCAACACCAGTGGCAGCTACAGTCCAATCAGTACCGTCAAAAGCTTTTAAAGCATCTGAAGTGGTGTTATAGAAAAGATCACCTTCATCGTTATCTACTGTTGGATCAGTAGGGCCTACACGATACCGAGCGTTAAAATCGTTAATATCATCACTAAGTTGAAGAATGTCAGCTTCCTTAGCAATTAATTTGTGATACGTATAAGTGTGTTCAGTTGAAGTAGTTTGAACTTGAAGCCCTAAACCATCAGCAACTGTTTCACTCTGCATACTGGCAGGGAACCCAGTAATTGTGACAATATCTGAAGTAGTAGTTCTACCAGTAGTACTTTCACCAGAAGCATCAACAACAAGACCACCAGCGTTTGCAATACTTACAACCGTACCAGCATCGCCTTGAGGGTCAGGGTTTGTTGCAGGAAAACTTTGATCATCTTCAATAGCAACAAAACCACCAACAGAATCAACAATCGATGCAATACGACTATTAATAGCGTTTGCTGTTGGATATTCTGTAGTAGAACTCCAAGTAGGAGAATTAGTAAGAGTGTTACCGTCTAGCTGGTTTAGCTCTGCTGTGGAAGCTGTAATACCATCAAGAGTTTGGATCTCTGCGTTAGAAAGAGCAACAAGTGAACTAGCTTGATCTGAACCAATACCTGCAAGAGTTTGTAGTTCTGCATCAGCCAACTTTGCGTTGGTAACTTGAGCGTCTCCAATTTTTACAGTGGTTACAGCGTTACTAGCAATCTTTACCTCAGTAACACTGCTATCTGCAAGTTCTGAAGTGTCAATTTCACCATCAGTAACAGCAATGGTAATTTGACCAGCAGCAGGAGTGTCGTCAGTAACAGTAATTGCGTTACCACCAACTACATCAGTAGTTAGGGCTGTGTCAATTTTTGTATCAATTTGACCGTCAATTGCTCCTGTAGTAGCAGCGTGAGCGTCGTCTGATAACCAAGCTTCGTTAGCACCAATAAAACCATCAAGAACACTTAGATCGCCAGTACCAGTAGTAAGAGCGTCATAAGTATCAGAAAACTCTTGCAGAGCAAATCTGTTTTGTTTATCTGAATTGTTTAGGTCTTGTGCTGTAAGAGTTGAGCCAGCAGTAAAGCTAACTGTTGCGTCTTCAATAGATGTAGTACGTGACAAAACAACAGTGGCGTTGGCTACTGCCGTGTTAAGGACAATAGCCGTGCCTGCTGCGTTAAAGGTGTAGTCAGTAGTGATTGTTTGCAGAGTACCGTTGACTCTGACTGAAATGTCATCTTGGCGAAGGTATTCAATGGCGTTACCATCGCTGTTTGTTAAAGCAAACGTTGTGCCTGAGGCACTTGTGTATGTAATTGATGCGTAAGCCATTTACTCTCCAGCCATGCGTTTTTGTTGGATAAGACGTTTCAAATCTTCAGGAGCTTTGTAGCGTTGATTAGCAACAGTACCTAAGAGAAACTGCTCCCTAGCGATACTAATGAGTCTATCAACTTCACCTTGAAGAATCACCCTACGTTGATTGTTATCGCGATCCCAATCAGCACCTTCTCCAACTTGAATACCAAACATACTTGTTTGTTTAAACGGAGAATCAACGCTGGGATATTGTTGATAAAGATCGCTGTTAATAAGATCTTTCAAATACCCATTAATTCCTTTATAGGCTTTGCGAGTAGGAACATCGTAGTACTCAAATTCTGAGTTAAGGAAATGATTAAAGCTGTTAAGAACTGAATCGTTAATAGTCACCCCATCTGAAGCATACAGAGTATTTCTTGGTGGGGAAATAAGGTTGTAAACCATTTCTTTGGCTACAACGTCGTCTTCAAGCTTGTCAGGGAACGCCCAATAACGACCTAACACAGCTTGTAGTGGGTACCACTTACCAGCGTGGTTAGCGTTAACAGTTTCACCTGACTTGCCGTACCACAGAGCCTTACGAGAAGCCTCACGGAACCCAGGCTCATCACGAATAACAGCTGCAAAAGCATCAGCCAAAGCTCCAACACCAGTGTACTCAGCAGCCATCCCAAACGTTCCAAGGGCTGTATCAGTCATACTGCCCAACAAGTTTGAAGAAGTTTCACTGAGTGTTTTACCAGTTTCATAGAACTGTTGACCTGAATAACGAGTTCCAGGGCTTGCAGGTTTACGAGGATCAATTCCTTGTGTAACCACTTTTCTAAGGTTGAGGTACGGATCACCAACTTTTGCTACAGACTCAGCAAGGATTTTTTGAATACGAGTTGCGTCACCTGTTGCTGCAGACTGTAGTGCTTTGTTAATTCGTTCAAAACCAGCAAGAGCAGGCACTTCAAGAATAGTAGTTGCAAGAGCAGCAACACTAAGAGCCATTACATCAGACGTATCTTTACCAGGGGCAAACTCTTGAAGATCTCGAATGTTTGTTTGAAACGCAAGAGTGTTGCCTAAAAGAGGTAGGTAACGGTAAGGGATCATCATATCCCCAACTTTCATGGTGTAAGGATCACGAGCCCCTGTAGTCTCTCGGTACGTGTTTTCAAGACCACCAGTAATGTCTTGGTTACCGTCTCGAACAAGGAACCAAGCCATAGCGTTGATACCAACTGAAAGTGCCAAAGCACCTTGAGCACGCACACGAACTTTTGGATCTTTGCTGAAATACTTACTTTCAAAGTTAATAATGTTTTTGTTCCAATCAGCAGGAAGCCTATTAAGAACTTGTTCAGGAAGAGCTTTAGCACCAAGTCGAGCAGTATCTACAGCAGCTTGAGCAATTTCACCGCCGTAAGAAATCATTACAGCTCGTTTAATTCCGTTAATTGGAGAAACAAGGAACGGAAATACATCTCGCCCAAAAGCTGCTAACTGTGGGTTTTTACTTTTTCTAAGGCTATTTACAGCTTCTTCAACGTTTTTAAGAGGACCAGTAAGTTCTTCAGTAAGGTTGACAGCTCTCGTAAGTTCAAGAATCTGAGAATCAAGAACAGAGTAGCCTACAGTTTTTTGATCAAAACCAACCTTTACAGGTTGATACATATCTGAAGTTTCTTTGACCAAACGCTTTTTAATTTCATTTCCACGGTCTGCTGGGTCAATAACTTTTTGAGAAATTAACTCATCAACTTCTCTATTAACCAAAGCCCGTACACGAGCGTTAGCAAAAAGTGCTGTAGACAGCTCGTCAGCAGTAGCTGACAACTGACCAAACAAAGTAAGGTTTACGTTTTCACCGCTTGGATAATAACTCTTTTTACCAACACCAAGTTTACGAAGAGCAGTAGTAGATCCACCAAGAATGTATTTACCAATAGGACCACGTTTATCCCAAGCTTCGCCAGGCATAAAGTAATCGTGGAATACTTTAGTAAGAACACGAGCCTTATTAATTGTGTCAAACAATTGCTCGTTATCTTGACTACGCTCCATTACGTAGTTCATAAATGGGATCTTAACTTGCTTTGCAGCTAGATCTTGAGAAATTGCTTCTTCACGCCTTAAACCGCCACTACGACGTAGTTCGTAAGCGTTGTTAGCAGCTTGAGCTGGATCTGTAATTGCTTTACCGTAAACAAAACGGTTATACGTTGCATCAAGAGCTTCTCCAATAGAAAACCGAAGTTGAAGCAAAGTATCTTGAGACAGACGGGCTTCATCAAGACTTTCTTTAGCAAACTCAGTTTTACCAAGAAACTTAGCTAAACGACCAGTAATTTGACCACTTACAGATTGACCAGTCAACTCAAGAGCTGTTTCAGAAATACCTTGAATAGGAATAGAAGCAACAGTTGCTGGGTTACTAAGAGGAGAACCGATCTGGAGGCGAGCCAACACAGAGTCACTAGTAACAGCAAGGGCGTCTAGTTTTTCTAAATCACCGCCAGCTTCATAAACTTTTTCAACAAGGTTCTCAAAACCAGCAAGTTCGTCTTCTGTTAGTTCTTCACCTTTTTTAACTTTTTCAAAGAACTCACCAATACGTTGATCAAATTCAATTTTTGAATTTTGAGCTTGCTTACTAACAGCATCTGCAAACTCATCAGTTGAACCTAGTTGAGCTAGTTGTTGGTTAAGTTGGGTGTAAAGGATTTTAGGATCTCTAACATCAAACTCTAAACGTGCCTTTTTAGAGAACAACCGCAGCGCGTTACCAACACCGTTAAATAGTTCGTTTAGTGCTTTAGCGTTAAGACTAAACACCTTAAAATTACTTGCAAACTCTTCAAGAGCTGTAACTCGATCAAGACCTTCAATTTCTTCACCACGGATGATCTTTCTAAGATCCCGAGCAGAAGCAAGTGTTTGTGCAGCGTTGCTGTCCAACGTTGACACAGGAACCATAATTTTGTTTAGGTTGTTTTGAATTTCCTTACCAAACTCTGCTGATTCAATAAACGCAGCTGCCATACGAAGTTCAGAGTTTCCTTCTGTTAAGAAGGTGCTGAGTTTTCTAATAGCAGTGGCGTATTGAGCAGGAAGAATAGGTTTACGCTCAATGGTGTCAAAAACTGCTTTAACAGCAGTGGCGTTTTCAAGATTGTTGGTGTATTTACGAGAGTTAGTGTTAAAAATTTGAACAGCTTTATTTGCAGCTTCTTCAGATCCAGTCTTTTTATAAACAGTATCCCAAAGATCAAATTTATTAGATTGACCTTGTGTAAACTCTTCAAGAGCTTCAAGAGTTTCTGCTGGGTTTTGTCCTAGTTGTAGTTCACGCTTAGCTTGAACAATTGCTTCTTCTGGAGTAATAGTTACAGAAGTACCAGGAGATACTTCTCCATCGACACGTCGAGACGTAAGAAGGTTAGTGTCAATGACAACTTCACCTTCGTCTGTTTTAGTGACAGGAACAACGTTTTGAATAGGAGCAGCAGCTTTAGGTTCTAGCTGAGCCTTTGGACTAATTTGACCTGACTCAAGATACAAATCAATTAGTTTCTGCTGTTGTTCTGCGTCAAGTTCGTTGAACGGAGTACGAGTAGCTTTTGCACCTGCAGTAAGTCCTTCACCTTCTTCCCAAATACGTTGAGCCTGTTGTGCAAGAGTTTCTGCAGCTTCGACGTTAGCCTCTACAGCCTCTGCAGTAGGCTCGCTAACAGCTCTAGGAGCTTCTGTACGGGCTGCAAGTTCTTCAAAGTTAGGAGGCAGCTCAGGGAACGTAGGAGCAGTACCACCGTTTTCAATGACTTTGTTATGAACGTCATCAACACGTTTAACAAAATCACGAACAAATTCAGGATTAATGTTGTTAGAAACAAGAGCTGCTTCACCTGCATTAAGAAGGTTTTTTAGCTCTTCATAAGCTTCACCAAAAGCTCCTGGCAGTGTGTAATCTTTGTCAATTTCGTCTAAACGATTTTGTTGAAACAAAGCGTTGTTACGAGCTTCTAGATACCCAATACGTTCAGCGTTAATTTCTTCAATGCTGTTAACGAGAATACGAGCACTGTCGAGAGCGTTTCTAAAACCAATAGTGTTAGTAACAAACCCAAGAGAAGCTTGCTCAATTTCAGCAGCTTTATCAGCACGCAGCAACTCAAAGTTTTCAAGTTGTAGACGCTTAAGTTCTAGTGCTTGAAGTTCCTGCAGTTCTTGTGCGGCACGAAGAGCGTTGTTATATCGGGTTTGGTTTTTACCGCGACGCTTGCCACTACCAGTGCTTTTGTTAATCCACTCTGGGTCTAGTTTAATTTCGTTTTCATAAGCAGCTAGACGAGCTTCCATCATGTCTCGTTTAGCAGCAATCTCTTCAGTAGTGCTAACGCTAAGACGTGTTTTTAGTGCATCCGTTTGTTGCGTGATGTTTTGAATATCAGCAGATACATCAGGCATCTCGCTAAGTTCTTGGTCAAGACGACGAAGCTTAGGTGCAAAATCAGTTTGCTTTTGTAGGTAATCTTCTGCGCCAGCTCGCATGGAGGTAGAAACACTACCTACGTTTTCATCAATTTTGTTATAAACACGAGCAGTAGAGTTACCAATGTTTTCTTCAAGAACAACTTCTGCTCGATTTAAAACAGCAGACTGAACTTCTAATTTAGTTATAGGCGCGATTTCTTCTACTGCTTCTTCAATAGCTTGTTCAGTAGTTTTACCAGCTCTAATCTTTTTAAGTGCAGCGTTTCCTCCTTTAAGGACTATACGAAATGCAATCATAAAGCCTGCACCACCAGCAATGTTATTAAGTTGCTCAATGGCGTAATCAAAGTCTTCATCAGTCTCAGCAAGCAACGCTTCCATTGCTAGCAACCGCTCTTCTTCTGTTTCTAGTTCTTTAATCTTTTCAAGTTGACTGCTAAGTACACCGTTGTACTCAGGAGCAAAGAACATAGCATCTTGAAGAGATTCAGGTAAAACTTCTTTAAGAACAAATTTAGTACTTTGTTTTAAACCTTCTTTAAGGTTTCGATCTGCAAGAATTTGCTTAAGACTAGCTCCAGCAACACCAGTAGTAGGAGCTTTTACAACACTAGAAACACCTCGATCAAAACCAATAGCAGCAAAAATAGAAGCAGAGAATTTACCTACTGCTGTTTTAGGTTGATAAGATTGGACAAACTCGCTATCGCTACTAAGCAACGGACCCACAATAGGTACGTCAGGGCGCACACCGTAACTAAAGCCTTCAGGGTCTTTACCTGTACGACGTAGAGCTTCTTGAGCAGCCTCTCGACGACGATTAACCCGTTCTTCTTCTTCAGGGCTTGGAGGAAGTAAAGGTCCAGTACCACCAGTTGCGTAACCACCATAACCGCCTGGTTGCTCTGTAACAGCAGAGATCATCGAAACAAGAGCAAGAGGATCGTTGATGATCTTTCTTGCACCTTCTGTTAAAGCACTACCAAGTTCCTGTCCAGCACTAGGTGTTTCTCCTTCTATCTTTTCACCCGGAAGAGTGATGGCTGACATTTCCCTTAACTTGTTAACAAGGGCTACGCCAGGGTTAACGTAACCAGCAATGTTACCTGCTACATCAGCAGCTTGTTGTAAAAAGTTTTTATCGTCAGGTTTCTTTTGGCTAGTAGGTTGAGTAGGAGTAGGAGTAGTAGGTCGTTGTGCTTCAGGAGCAGGTGATCCCCACTCCTCTTTGTAACGCTTTTCAGCTTCTTGCTCGTCTTCAATAAAAAGTGAACTACCGTCACGAAGAGGAATATAAGGCATTAGAGGAAGTAGATAAAATCCGCTTCCTCCAAACTAAGCGATATAACTAAAAATTGCTATCTAGATTCCCTAAACAGTGGTAAATACGACCTACGCACAAAGGTGTTTTGCACTTCTTGGGAGTATTGGTGAGCCCAGTCAGCACCTCCAGGACGATACAACTGGATGTGAACATGGCCATTAGCGCCTTTACCAGTCCCTGAACGACCTGGGCGGCTATCAGAAGGACCAACACCGTCCCCAGATATACCAAGCACTGCTCCGCGATTAATGCGATCTCCTGCTTTAACTTTTAACGTAGCTAGGTGTGCAACACGCACTAGGTCTCCTTTTTGATAGCCAGGTCCAGCAGCAGAAGCTCTAATAACAACAGCTAAACCAAAACCACCTTGACGCCCAGCTTCAACAACTTGACCACTAAACGGAGCAGGAATTGGGTTTGCAATTTGACCGTTTTGACGTTCAACAACAAAATCAACAGCTCGGTTCTGAGAATGACCGTGATGCCAGTTGGTAATAATAATTGCAGTGTTTTGAGGTTTTGTTCCGCTGCTAGCGCTTGCAACACGCAAAGATTCTTGAAGTTTACGAGCGTTTTGTACAAAATTAGCAGGGAACGTTTTACGGTTGTAAAACCTGTTGGTTTGTAATTTAACCAACTCTTCGGTTGTAATTCTGTTGTTAAACGCTCTTTGAAGATTAGTAAGACTACGACGAGTGCTGTTACTAAGTTTTGATGGGTCGCCAGTTTGAAGTGCTGCGTTTACTTCTCCTATTTCAGTTTGATTAAGAACAAAATTGTTTCTAAGATAATTACGCATGGCACCAACATTAGTGCCAAATTTTTGAGAAGCAACAGAAGCAAACGCTTGACGGTTGTCAGTATCGTTAATGTTAATTTTCCAAGGTTTAGTAGTACCACCACCTTGAGCAGCGTTATCGTTACCAAGAGCTGGTCCAGTTGCAGGTTGTCCAGTAGTAACGTTTGAGTAGGCGTCTACGTCGTTATACTCGGGTCGTGCGTAAAAGACAGACTGTGCGCGTTGAAGAATTTCAAACTGAACATTAGGGTCAGAAATGTCTTTACCAGCACGTTCAGCTTGTCGAAGTTGTTCATTTACATAAGCGCTTGCTTCAGCGCGGAGACGTGGAGATGCTTGAGTTACAGCAGTGTTAAGGCTGTCTTTAGCAATTTCTTTTGGTTGGCCTTTTAAACCAGAAGCTTTAGCATACTCTGGATCTTGTTGAAAATTACCTTTAAGACCATTTACAAGATCTTTAAGAATTTGATTTTTAGGTGCTTGAAAATCAACACTAGATGCTTGCCTAGCAGCATTAGCAAACTCAGTTATAGCTTTACCTAAAAGAGTAGTACCTTCAAGTCGATCACGTAGATCTGCAGGTAGTTCAGTTTCACCGTTATTAATACGGTCTTGAATTTCTGCTTCAAGAAGTGCTTGATCAGTAGGACCAAGTTCTTTGGTTTGGTATGGATACAGTTTGTCTATTTGCTCGTTTGCTTCAGCAAGAGACACACCTTCTGGAAGTAGCCCAAGACTTGCTGCTTCTAAGTTTCCTGCTTTAGCAAATGTTCTTTGTTCAGTAATTTGTGCTTCTGTAGGAGTAGGGTTATTAGCGTAAAAAGTAACTGAATCAGTAGTTAGCGCTTTAAAATATTCACGTTTTTTACGTTGAATGTTACGTTCAAGAGCTGCTTGGTACGTTTCACTGCGTTTTAAAGCTTGTGTAGCGCCAGCTTCAAGAATATCTCTAAACGTTTGTCCTTTAGAGTTTCTTAAATCTGTAAGAGAAATACCGTCTTTAGTCTTAATTTGACCAAGAGACCGGACCATATTTACAAAACCATAAGCCTCACCAATGTCGTTGTAGCTATCTTTATCGTTATCAATAAACAAACGACCAAGCTCACTAGAAAGAACTTCGTGGAATTGCTTTTCAGTATATCCTCGAACATTTACAAAATAGTTGTACGCTTCGTTGTAACCTTGTTGGACTTGTTGCTGACCAAGCAACATACCTTGAGCAGAACCTACTGAACCTTTAATTAAAGAAGCACCAAGGTTCAACCCACCATAAAACTTATCAACGGCTGTTTGTGAATCAGTAAGTACTTTGCGTTGATATGCTTTTTGAATAACATCTTTTTTGATGTCAACAAGAACGTTACTAATCTGAGGGTCAATTTTTGCAGATACAAACGCACTAGGAATGTCTGCATACGGATTAAGAAGTTCTTTAGTTTTAACAGCAATGGCTGCTGCACGATCATCTTCAGGCAGCTCAGCAAGCATGTCTGCGTTTTGCTTGCCCCACATTCCTAGATCAACAGCTACAGAACGCCCAGCGTTAGTAGCTTTAGTGTCGTAGTAGAAATAGTTAACCCAAGGGTTACGAAGCTGGTTTTGACGTGCTAAAGCTTCTTGATTGTTATCTCGAAGGATACGAGTTTCTTTAGCGTTATCTAAAGAGTCTTGATAAGCCCTGCTTTCAGAAGACAGGAGGTTAAGCGCTTCTTGCTTTTTCTGAGCTTTATAGTTTTCAAACGCACCTTTTTGAGTTTGATCATAAACACCGCCTTTAGCTAAAAAGTTTTCAATGCTTCGAAGGCTTTGCTCAGTGGCAGTATCAGGTTGAAACTGACGACCATAAATTAGTTGACCACCAACACGTTGAGGAGTTTGAGCAGGCTCAACAGGTTTTGGTAGCGCTACTGGTGCTTCGGGGGTAGCTACAAGATCACGAATTTGACGTTGGGGCGTAATACCAAAACTGCTGGTCATGACGTTACTTGAATCGGTTGGGGTTGAGGAGGCTGCATAGCCTGATAATTATTCAAAGCTTCTAAAGCAATAGAACCAAGGTTAATGCCTAAAGCAGTCGAACTGGGTTTAGATGTAGGAGCAGGCTCAGCAATTTGAATTGGTAGAGGAGCTAAAGGTTTTACTGGGTCAGCAATTGGTTGTGGGGTGTAGAAACGAACTTGGCTGATCTGGTTTTCACGAGCTACGTTTGCTGCTTCTCCAGCTCTTAGTTTATCTGCAACTCTAAACTTAGTAGTAATTTGACGGTTGCTTAGGTTTGCCAAATACTGCTGGTCGTACTGCTGCTTGAGAGCTTGAACAGTTCTACCTGCCTGTCCTTTAGAAGCAACACGAGCCGCTTTAGCTTCAGCTTCAAGGCGTAGGTTATCTAGCGCAATAGTGTCCCTAGCTTCTTCTTCGTAAAACCTACCTTCAAGATCAGCAAGCTGACGTGCAAAATTATTAGTAGCTGCAACTGCTACGTCAGATTTGTATTGTGCTTGCTGTTCTTGTAGTTGTGCTTCGTATTGACGACGCTTTTCTACGTAGTCAGCAGCTTTGTAATAAGAGTCAAGTTGATACTCATAGTTACGTAGGTTTTCTTGTTGTTGGTTTGCTACTTGAGCCCAATAACGTTTTTTAGCTTCAGCATCTTGACGTTCAGCTTCTTGGCGTTCAAACTTGTCACGCTCAACGGCTGTAAAGGCTTTCATTGCTGCACCTGCCATGTTCAAAATAGATGGCAAGCTAAACAGATCGTTACCAGGCTTTACTGATTTATCTTGTCGCTGTTGTGGTGTAAAACCTACAGGTTCAAAAATGTTTGAAAGGTCATTAAACTGCCTGTAATCAATACCTAAACCAAGGTCAACATCAAAACCAGTTTCAAACGGAACGTTTAGCTCGTTAGAGATGTCTGAAAAGGTATCAAAATTAAGATCATAATCAGATGGGTTTAAACCAAGACCAGAATCAAAATCAAGCCCACCATCAAAACCAAAAAAGCTGTTTGTCATTAGCCGTACTTCCTAGCAACATCAAAATACAAACCAGTCCATTCCAAAGCAATGAACTTTGCTTGATCAATGCTTGAGTTTACTAGTTCTACTGTAACTTGATCGTTTTTGCTTTGGATGTAAGCTCTAAATTTAGCTTCTTCAAAAGGTTCTTCTTCGCTTACAACAATGTTTGCGTTAAGAGGATCCCGACGATCAAACTCGTAGGTTACTTTATCGCGGTAGTAAGGAGTAACTTCTACTGTAAAGTAACGGGCATCGTTGTAGTAAACATCCATATACCGAAGCTGTAAACGACCAGTGCGGTTACCAATGAAAGTGTTATCGGTCGCTGTTCGGCTATAAGGCATAAGCTGAGGCGGTCTAAAAGTGAACGTATATTGCTCACCAAAGATCCAAGAACTATTTGAAAAATCTCCCAAGCTATCGCATACAAAACTAGTAACACCAGCAGGCACGGAGTTAGCCACAATCCAACGTTTTTGAGATTCTGACGCATCTGAAGAATCAACTTTTTGAATAATAAACTGACTAACGTTAGTAGTGCGGTAAGGAAGGTTGACTGTAGTTTTGTTAGTACCAGCGTTGTAAGTAAACGTTGCTGTACCAATGTCAGTAGTAATAGAACTAGAGATTTGACGATCAAGAAGATAAAGATCGTTTGCTTCTTGAGGAGGTCGAGAAGCGTTCAAACCTTCTAAATAAAACTCAGCTGTACCACTGTTATCGTATTGAACCAAACTATAAAGAGTACCTTCAACAAAATCACACCAATGAATGTTTTTGTTAGGGAAGGTCCATTTATGCCAAGCGTTTTGTCTGTTGGTTAAAGAGCCTCCTGATGCTTCCCAGAAGAACTGATACACAAACAACGAAGAAGGTTCATCGCTGCTCAGTCCTACAAGATATTGATCAGTTCTACTAACAGCAAGAGAATCAAGATTCTTAGGAATGTATTTAGGAACAGTTTCCGTAATGACTGCTGTTTGTCCAAGGTTAATACCAACGGTTCGGTCAGTAGTAATGAAGGTGTGAAGACCTGTAAAGTCGCCTTCTTTAACAGGGAAAATTACCTGCGGTCCAACCTGTTTAGGTTTAACTCGCGACTCCATACTGATGGAGCTAATCCGACCCACAGAAGCAGTCTCAGGACTAAACGTAACGTTATCACCAGAGTACAGACGGAACTGGTTTTCGTTAGAAAACAACACAAGTTCATCCTGTTGCTGCAACGCGTAGTTCAACACAGCAACGTCGTTACTAACTGCTGTCAAATCAATGGTGTCACTGTCTACAACTTGAAGAGCTGACTGCTGCCAAAAATTGTAATAAGAACCAGCTTCACTGAGAATGACGTTTTCACCGCTTACAAAGCCAAGACGGTTTTTGAAAAACACAATATCGTTAATTGCTTTTTCAGCAAACGATGGTCCTGGTAGTTCATCTTCATCACCAGCTAAACGGTTAGTCCAACCAGGAATGTCAAATGAAACTGTACCGTCTGTGTAAGCAGAACCAGTAAACGGTTGAAACGTAAACCTTGTAAGACCGTTTTGGTTCTTGTAATAAATAAACGCATGAGGCATGGTCGTTTGATCAAACTGACCACGAGTACCCCACCCGCTACTTTCTTCCCACACACCACGTCCATAGTCACCATTAGTAGTGGTGTTTTCTGCGTTGAACTTTAGGTAGTACGAGCTTTGTTCTGCAGCACCATCAGGAGCCACAAGAACCGTATAGCCCTCCCAAGACGAACCAGGAAGCTCTGTAATAGCTGTTACTTGATTAGAAAATCCATCCATCAAGGTGTTACCACGAGCATCAGTAGCTTCAATGCTCGCAATGTAACGAGAGGAATTTGTTAGGCCAATAAGGATTTGAGATCCTTGACGTTCAAAAGTAAGTTGGTTATTAATGTCTGTTTGATCTAAACCTTCGCCAAGAGTCAGGGTTGTAGATCCGTTTGCTGTTGCGTTTACAGAAGTACCTGTGTAGCTAACAAGGGTAAAGCTATTAGCAGCCACAGTGCCTACAAACGTATTTGCAGGAATACCAGTGCCAGTAACCTTTTCTCCTGTTTGTACTTTTGCAATGTCTGTTGTTGAGACGCTTGTAACAGTGTTACTGCCGTTTGTAGTTGTACCTGCAATAGTGTCAGTATTGCTAATTAGTTTGGCAGCGATGTCTGCAGTGCTTACAACGTTTGCGTTACCGTTTTGATCTGTTAAAGAAGGCGTAATGTGGTTACCACGAATCACTTCTCCGTTATCAAGAGTGACAATAACTTGATATTGAGTATCGTAATCAACAAACTTAACAGTTACCTGAGCTTTAATAGGTTGATATTCAGAGCTAATTTCTCCAATGTTAAATCGAGTTAGCGTTTCTGAGCTGTTGTATTCTGTGTTCTTTTGAATGTTAGTAACGAACACATAGTCTTGAAACGACGTAGCCCTAAACCGATCACGAGCCCTACCAGAGCCACGTAGATACCCAAGATTTCCTGACGTGATGTTTGCAAAATCTTGCTCTACAGGAACGACGGTAGGAAGAATACCGCTAATCGGTTCAACGTTAGAAACGCCAGTAACAAAAGTACGACTAGATTCAACCGTTAAAGAAACCCCTGAATTTGTAGCAGTAGCGTTTTTATCAAGAGTAATCCGACTAGTAGCAGTATCAATATCAACGATTTTAGTGTTAGCAGGAATACCAGTACCAGTAATACCAGCTCCAACAAACAAATCTGCAGTAGAACTTACAGAAGTAACAACAGATGATCCATTAGTAGTGTCACCTGTTGGAGTAACAGTTCTACTATCATCAACCACCATCAAAATAAACCGCTCATTAGTACTGCGGTTATAGACAAAGCAAAAAGCTTCATCCCATTTAATTGGTGTAGTTAAAGCTTGACCACCAGCATTCTGTGTAAGAGTGTCTACACGTTTTACAGGAACTGATCCGAGACGTTTTTTGAGACCTTCAACCAGATCGCAATTAGCGTTTTCAAGAACTTTTGCAAAACCTGGCAGCACAAAACTGTCAGCTTGTTGATTAATACCTTTGTTTAACGGACCAATAATTTGGCTATAAAGTTCTCTAGACATTAGCGGCTCAGGATGTCAGGACCAAAAACAGTAGTAACGCGACCGCCGTACATATCATCGGGACCGCTAATAAAGTTATAGTTTTGTGCCATATCTTCAGTACGTTTCAAAGTCTGCAACGCAGCAGCCTCATCTTCTTGAGTATAAGCTTCGAGACTTGCAGAGGTAACAGCTCGGTTAGAAAACATACGACCAGCGCGAATCATGATGTAACGCCGACCTGTTTCTGGAATGCTGTCCCAGTTAAGTTCTTCAACAACTTCAGCAACTAGATCACTAGTGTTACCAGTCATTGATACACCAAAGCTGGTTCTCAAATCGTATGTATTTTTAACGCGATCAAAAAGCCGCAAACCACGAAGAACAAACCTTTGAGACGGGTACGTGAGCGGATTAAACCGTACAGCAAGAGTGTTGCTTGGGAGTTGGGACTGACCTGTAGCAGCGTCCAAAGGAATGGAGTCATAGAGCATAGTGTTCCAAGACCATCCTGCACCTTGAACCTCTCGGCTAACTTCATCAAGGGTGCGTTCTGCCAGACTAGCGTCTCCAGTAAGAGGTGGGTTTAGAGAGTTAATAGGTGCTTCACCAATAATGGCGAGAAGCGTGTTAACTGCACTTAGTTTTGAGGTTGCCATTATTGCAATAAAAAAGGGGAAACATTTCTGCTTCCCCCATTGTATTGGTAATTAACTGAAAGTAATTATCAATAGGGATTGCCGTCGTGCAGCAGGCTGACGCAGCACTCAGGACGCAGGATGCCGTGACCCACAGCGTAGGAGGCAACCATCATGGTGGACTGAGTCATTGCTTTGTACTCAGCGCCAGTCATCTGCATGGACACGTCTTTCAGCGAGACGGTACCCACGGCTTCTTTGGTGAAGCACAGACCGAAGCAGTTAGCAATGGAGCTGCCGTTGCCTTGCTCGTCCTGGTAGTAATCGTTGGTACCAGCAGCGGCTTGACCGTCAGAACCGTCGCGACCGTTCACGTAGTTAGGACGCTCACCACGGGTGGTAGCGGCTTGGTTACCGATACCGACGTAGGTTTGGCCGTTGGTGTAAGCACCAGTACCCAGGTGGTTAGAGGTCACCAGACGGAAACCAGCCACTTGAGCAACACGGTTATCAGCGAAGGTGCCGTTACGGCCATCGCCACCGTTGAAATCTACGTTAATCGCACGATCGGAAGCCAGCACATCATAATATGCGCCAGGGCTCAGAACGCAGGTACGACCCTCTTTAGGAGCATCTTTTTCGTCCAGGGACTGGCAAGCCTTGAACAGGTTCTCAACGATCAGATCGCCACGAGCGTTGCGGTCAGCAGCACCGTTGAGGTTGATGCCAGTGTAAGAGGTACCACCAGGCAGCGAGTTCAGAACGAACAGACGCTCGCCAACAGTGAAGGTGGCGTTAGAGCCAGTACCAATAGCAGAGATGGGGCTGATACCGAAGGTGGCAGCACCGTTGGTAGGAGCAGTAGTGATGACGGCATAAGCACCGGAATCCTCACCGTAGACAACTTCACCAACAGCCCAATAGGTAAGCTCAGCGGTAGCGAAGTTAGCGCTCATGGTGACGGTGGTACCAGACACAGAAGCGTAGGTGCCGCCAGCCAGTTGGAAGCGCTTGGAATCCCAATCCTTCACACGACCGTCAGACTCAGAAGCAGTCAGCAGGGTGCGAGCAAGACGCTGGTCATAGGCCCGAGCAAGAGCACGTCCCAATTCCTGCGAGTAGATGCTGCGAACATCCCAGTGCAGTTTGGCCTCTTCTAGGTCATAAATTGATGCATCGGCAATAAGCAGATCATCGATCGTGATGATCTTCTCACCGATCATGCCTTTGTTACCTTGACCAGTGATCCAATCACCAGGGCGATGATAGCGGCTGCTGAAACGTCCCGTAATTGGGAAGCTTGCAGATTTTCCAGAGGAAATGCTGCGCTTCATCGTGAGGTCTTTGAAGACCGTGTCACGGTTGAAGGTGGTCAGAACTTCCCCAGAAAAGATTTTCAGGAAGTTAGCGTTTTCACGCTCGTAGTTACCGGCGGCAGAACCAGCGTTGTACTGAACGCTGTTAATACTACCCAACCGGCTAAGAGATGCAAAATCTGGCATTTCTAAGTTTGGTTGAAAAGTTTACGTTGCGCTCGCTCTACTGTTGTTATCGCCGCAGCGGCAACAATTTTACGTTCGCTATTTTAATACTAACCCCTAGGACCAAGAACGTCGCTACGTACTAGTTTTTCCTGCACATCATTTGTATATGCAGAATCTTTCAAATAACGAGGATCGTTCATTGCTTCCATAACTTCTGCAGTTGAACGGAACACATCGTTGCTGTTAGCAGAAAGTTTTCCACCAAGCAATTCAGGTTCAGAACCAGTGTTGTCTTGATACGCATAATGCAAAGACTGCAAAGCGTTACGAGCCCTGTAGTAATCACCGCTATTTACTTCGCGGTTATAGGCTTCCAGTTCTTCAGGATCAAGATTTTCTTTAGCCCAGTCTTGAACAGCAGTGAACTGTTCAGAGCCACCAATACTTTCAACAATGGTTGTTTCTTGTTCTTCAGAAAGAACAGAAATTTCTTCTGGTTGTTCCTGATCTTCAGGTGTATCGGTTTGGTCTTCTTGAGAATCTTGAGGTTGCCTACCAAGCCTTTTTTCAAGTTGTTGGTAAGCCTCAAGTAGATCTTCAGCAGATTTAAATTTGCCTCCGATCAGTTCTTCTTGTTGTTCTTGTTGTTCGCTTTGCTCAAGAGTTTGAAGATCTTGTTCGTTGTAAGGACCAGTCTCTTGAGACAACACGCCTTCAGCAATAACTTCCATGATCAGCCAATACGAACAGTCAGATCAGGATAAACCCAAACTGGTCGCTTTTGACGTACTGCTGCTACATATTGATCGTAAACAGCAGGCTTTTCTTCCCGAAGACGCTCGAGAAGAATCTGCATTTCCGATTTAGGTTCTTGCTTTTTAACCTCGGCTTGCGGTTTCTTGGTCGGTCCTGATTGAGTCATTTTCAGCTTTGACAAGTGCGGCTTGTTTTGCAGGATCGTTTTGTGGATCTTGCTGTGCCATTTGTTGCTGCATCATCATAGCTTGTTGTTGATCTTCTGCCATCAATTGTTCTTCAGATTTAATAAGTTTGTAGGTATCAAGACCATCAGCAGCAGCAAGGCGTGTGATCAACTCACGATTATCGACAAACCGAGCCATTGTTTCTGGACCAAGAGTTCCAGCAATAGTCTGAAGAAACTCAATCAGTTTGGCTTTATCGTTTCCACGTCCAAGTGCGTCTAGACCTGTAGTGATCTGAGGTCGGACAATATCTTTAGGAAGTTTAGGTAGACGCTTTTGACGCTCCATGAGAGCCATCTTGCGTTTGACTAGAGGAAGCTGCAACTCAACAGACAGCACGGAGTAAACCCCACCGAGTCCGCTTTCCAGTTCGTTTGCAACCATTTTGATCTCTTCCGCTGTGACGCGGTCACGACCAGCAGCACCAGCTTGAATAGCGCTGTTAAGAAGAAACGCAAAACTCAGTCGTTGTTCAATACGAGCAATAGTATTTAGAGCAACAGTCAGATCGGCTTGTTTCTGCATCTGCAGAGGAGCCACATCATTAGGGTTTCCTGCCACGATCGAACCGTTTGCAGCTCGAGCTAGTGCATCAGGTCGAGTAGTACCGTTTGGATTGCAAAGGAAAATGATCTTTGCTGCTGCTGCAGATCCTTCAACAATTGCTTTTGAAAGATACTCAAGGCTTTTAAGATCACCAAGAAGTTCTTCTACATAACCACGTCCGTAGCTTTCGTGAGCTACTCGGAACATACGTAGAGGAATCCAAGGGCTTTTCTCAATAGGAGAAGAACCGTTTTTACCTACTTGTTTTCCGTAAGCTTCTTGATACCAAATACACTTATCTTTTTCGTAATCCCAAGTGATATAGGTATAAAGGAAAACAGTTTTATCAACAAGTTTACCGTCAACATTTTTAGGTGCAGTTCCATCAGGAAGAAGATCAGGACTAACCTCTTCACGAACTACAGCTTCAAGAACGTTACCTTCTGGGTCACGGTTAACTACAAAAGACTTAAGTGGGTAAACCCTAGTACCGTTTTCTGCAATGTAAAGCAGAGCGTTGCCACCAATGATTAGATGCTTAAGTGCTTCAAACAGTGCAGTGCGATCACCAGACTCTTCAATGTCACGCATGACGGAACGTTCCATCAGCGCTAGTTGTTGATCAAACTGCGACTGAAGTTCTTTATAGTTTTCTAGTTCTTGCTTGAGCTTCATATCGTCTACAGAGAGACGAAAGAAGGATTGATTAGGAGGGAGCAAAGCAATCAAAAGTTTGCTTGCCAAATTATTTACACCACGAGCACCAAGACCTTGGTACGTAGTTTGGATCTTGGTGTAATAGTTTTTACCCGTGCTGCGATCGTTATCGGTAATAAGAGTCGGCAGGGTGTATTTACTACACTCAATAGCGCGATCAAGGTAGATGCTTTTTTCCGGCTCTAGTGCCGAATAACGAGCTGCAGCTTTAGACATTCAATCCACCAATACGGGTTCCAGTAGTAGCGCCAGTTCCTCCTCCGCTTCCAATTGCAAGAGCTGAACCAATGTCAACACCAGTTCTCATGCTTGCAGGAGTTCCGGTCCGCTTGCGAACCCGTGAAGAAACAGGAGGTCGTGCCTCTTGTGAGCGAGCCATAGCAGCTTGAAGCTGACGCTGTTGAATAGCAAGTTTAGACGAAGCTTGCGCTTGTGCGATTTGCCGACGCGAAGATTTTTCAGCTTGTGCAATCTGTGCTTCAGAAGCTTGCTGTGCTTGTGCAATTTGAGCAGCAGAAGTTTTACGAGCTTGAGCTAGCTGTGCTTTCGATTGCTCTTGAGCTTGTTGCGCTTGCGTTTGAATAGCAAGGGTGCGTCCCCTAAGAGCTTCAAGTTCTTTTTGAGATGCTGCTGATTGCTGTGCAAGCTGAGCACGCATTTGCTCTTGTTGCTTAATAGCAGCTTTACGTGTAGCTGTTGCTTGTTTAATAGCAGCGTCAGTAGAAGCTCTAGAAAGCTTTGCTGATTGTTTAAATTGTGAAGCTTTTTGCTCTCTCGTTTTGTAAGCAGAGTAAGCACCTAAACCTGCTGTTGCGAGAGAGACTAGAGCGTTAAGCCAACTCATACTTACTCTCCTCTTGAAGCTTTAATTGCTCTTTAAGATGTCTAATTACTGAAATCTGCCCAGCATAAAACCAAACAGCCTTCTGATCCATACTAAGATCAGGAGCTTTATCTGGATACATTTCATCTAGATATTTAATAATATCAGGATCAATATAAACGTTCATATATTTAAACCAGTAGGAGTAAGTTGACCAGCACTGGTACCACCATAGCCACCAACGCCGCTTCCTACAGTAAGACGAGTACGAGCTACGCGTGGCTGTCCAACAGGTGTTTTAGCTGCTGCTGGTTGAGTACGAAGCTGTTCTGGAGAACCGACTTTGGTTCGGACTTGTCCAGACTTAGCAGCTTGGGTTTGTGCAGAAGCAGCGGCTGCGTAGCGTTTAGACATAGCTTCAGCAGCTTCAGTAGCTTGTTGAATTTTTGCTTCTGCTTCTGCTCGTGATTTTTCAATTTCTGCAAGACTTCTAGTTCTTTCAGCTTCTGTAGCTGCAATTTGTTGACGTGCAGAAGCTTGAGAAGAAGCAAGACCTTTTTGAGCAGCTGCAATTTCTTTAGAAGATTGAGCAATAGCAGCTTGAGTAAGTCGCCGTTGTTCAGCAACTTCTGCAGCATAAAGATTTTCTTGACGAGTTAGTTCAGTTTGAATCAATCCGCCATAATAGTTTTCAAAATTTTGTGCGTATTTAAAAAGAGAACCACCAGATTGATAACCTTTTCCTTTTGTTTCTCCACGAAGGACAAGGTTTTTAAAATTGTTAATTGCAAAGTCCCTAGACCTTTGCTGACTGTAAGCTCGCTTTCCATCGTCACCCAACTCACGTTCAGCTTCCCGCATAATTTCAGGAAGAAAAACATTACGAGCGTATTGATCGATTAAAGATTCTCTAGTAGGAAAGGCCATAGGGACAGACTGTTGCTTTATTAAGCGTAGCTTGGAAGATCAGAGTTGCTCATCTCAAAAAACGCAGGCATACGAGAACGACGAGTTTCAATAAGACCCTCGGCTTTTCCTGCGTACATCAAGCTGTCACTTTGATCGATCCAAAACTGACGATCAAGGTGTTTATCTTCTGATTTTTTAAGAGGTTGCATCACCCAATTAATTGTTGCCTTGCGGAGTTTATCAAGAGAAGGACTGACAGTAAGCCCCAGCTCCCGACAAACAAGGCTATTGGTAGCAACGTGAACTTGTTCATCACGACTAATATCTGCTGAAACGGTTCTCAGTCCGCTGTCTCCACAGAAGCGAAAGAACGGGAGGAGAACGAAGAATACAGCTCTCTCAGCCACCATTGCTTTGAGTACGGTGTGGTCTGGATGAGCGATCCAAGCTTCTTTAAGGCGTCGTGCTTCCTCTTCAGCTTGTGGGTTTGTACCCAAAGCTGCTGCTGCATATCCGAGTGCTGTGTCATGTTTTTCCTCATCTTTAATGTTTGAAATGAGAAGCTCTCGTGCTGCTTGTGGGATCTCTTTTTGAAGAGCCTCGTGAATAAAATCACCAACAGGGAGTTCAAGCTGACGAAGCGCAAGAGCGCGGTAGATTGTTTCCTCCGCGCCCTCTTTTAATTTACCTTTGGTTTGCTGTACTGGAGTCCAAGTACGCTTTCGAGCAAGTAGTTTCTGATAAGGATTCATCATTCCGCGCAGTCACACTGAGGTTCAACATTTGCCCCTTCAATCAGATGGCTCAAGTAATCATCAACATCTACATCTTTTAATGCAGCGTAAGCGTCAGATTTGTCTTGAGTATCAGACATCACTTGAAGTGAATAATACAAACTCTTCAAGGGGGAGTTTATCCATCGTGACATAAATTGACGGTCCATTGTTGTCATATCTGACCACCAATTCATAGAAATTGCGTGAGCTTTTTTGGTGCTATCCATCAAACGCTGCCACTCACAGTTAAGTTCAAAGAAAGTATCCCAACCAACTTCTTCAGCAGTTTCACATTTTGGATTAAATGTATAACTTTGAACGCCCAAAGTTGCACTATCACGATCTACCTCTCGGCTAATCGGAGGTGAAATTTCGGGGGTTGTAGTAAACCCTTCACGATCCTCGTAGCGGTACGCACAAGACGCTGTAGGAGCCACAGTAAAAGCTCTGGACATGTTGTAGTCATCAGCCACCTTAGAGGCCGCTTGGAAGCCCTTGTAGAGCGCTTCAGCAATTTGGTGTGCTTTAGTGTCAAGCATCCAAAAGTTCATTCGGTTGTTTGCCAAACGAAGAGCTTTAACAAACTCTTTGTAGCTCACACCTTCAATAGCTAGAAGATTTGCAAGACCAAGAACACCCAACCCAACTTGATTATCTTTGCGGGTATAGATTCCAGAATCATCAACACCAGTCTTTTCATAAAGTTCACAAAGGAACTTCATGCCATCAACAAACGCTTGCTCGATGTCTTCAATTTTAGTGATACCAAGATTGACGTGAGTAAGCAAACAGGTATCACGACTTTTAAGCAAAATCTCTTGACAAACGTTGGAGTAAATTCGCTCACCGTTTGAGTCGTACTGCTTTTTAACAATCCACACATCACCACGACGAGCAGCGTTCATGATTGCTGCTAGTTTGTCGGGCTCGTTGATGATGTCTGGATCAACGTTGACACAACGCTTGACCCAAGGAATACGAGCGCGATCGTAATTAACAAACTCCAAAATGTCACTATGGTCTGCGTCAAGATGACACACAATCGCACCATTACGGTAGGTACCACCGCGACGAAGAATTTCGTTGAACTTGCTGTAAATCTCCATAAAACCACAGGGGCCTGATGCGACCATTCCGTGGCTGTTAGTGGTTCCTTTGGCACGAAGTTTAGAGAGGTGAACAGCAACGCCTGCACCATATCGCAAAGCTTTACTAGCAAACTGCCAGGAGCCTTCCAAGCCATCGCTGTTTTCATCCATGGTGTCTTCCACCACAAATACTGTGCAGCTAATTGGATAGCGGCGAGTTGGATTGTTGAGCCAGCTTTCAACGCGGCCCGTCATTGCAATAGCAGGGTTCATTGGAGTCAAAGATCTGTCAGGTTGGGAGCTTCATAGTCTGGTCCTTTTTGGACCTTTCCTTCAACCTTTGTAAAAGGAAATTTGGAGTAGTTGGACGCGGCAATCCTGTCAAAGGCTTGATCAGGATCGACATTAAGAGTGTGCAACAAGCCATAGGTAACCCAAAGAAGATCGCAAGCTTCTTTAATAACCTCTGGTCTTGTTTCGTTCTTCCAGGCGTGAAGAAGCTCGTAAAATTCTTCTTCGACATACCTTAGTTGGTTTTCACTGTCAGGATCAACAAGCTGTTCAGCTTTCTCCATCCAGTGTTTGACAATCCCAGCGTTAGAGTTCAAGTTCATTTGTTTCAAGAATTGCTTTATAGATTTTTCTGTTGTCAAAATCTTCGTTGCGTTTAATTAGTCGTTCAAGATACCACTTTGCTTTTCTGAGATCTTCGGTTCCGTTTTTGTGTTGATACCGAGTTACGTATTTGATAACGTTACCCTCAAGAAAATCAAACGCGTGGCTCTCAATGTAATCGATACACTCTATGACTCCTTCGTCATAGGCGTAGTGGTTTGGTCTGATTGGATCTGAAGTGGTGTCCATAATTGAAGTTCATCAAAGGTGTACTCAGTGTTGCGAAGAATGCGAGCTAAACGAGCTTGAGTTAAAGCGTAATCTGCTCCTAACCCTTTCTTTTTGTACTGTTCAACTACAGTTCTCCATGCGGAGGCTTCTGAAAAGTCGCTTTCTGAAATAAGCCTTTCGGCTGTTTTTGGGCCAACCCCAGGGCAACCAGGATAGCCGTCAGTGGTATCACCGGTAAGAATCTGACGATAAAAATAGACATCGGCTTGAAGTTGAGAAATGTTGTAAATGTTGCCATCGTTATCAAGATGACGACCTGGGATTTGTTGTAGATCTTTGTCTCCAGACCAAATCACAGTTTTGTCTTCATTACGAGTGGCGAGAATACCAAGAACGTCATCACCCTCTAGGCTGTACCAGCTTTCTGAAGGAAACACCTCTTCTGCCCACATTTTGGTTGCCGCATAACCAACAGGTTTACGGCGGTGGTTGTTGACGCGGTTTCCTTTGTAAGTCGAATCAACGTTTTTTCTAAAGTTGATTTCAGAGGTCCAACAAAGAGTTGTACGTGTTGCTTTAGCTTGCTTCTCTTTTTGAGAGACAAGAGTTTTGAACATGGATTGAGCCTGTTTGACTGGTAGGTGAGTCGTGATGATGTCAGGCATCCATTCGATCTCAGTTTCGCAGCTAGCAACTGTTTGATACAGAAGCATGTCGGCATCAAGCAGCAGCCAAGTCATCGTCACCTCCTTGTTGGTGTTCCCATAGCATATTTTTCCTTTCCAAATAGTCCAGTGCCTTTAGGACGCCTGTTGTATTGTCCCCAAGCTTACCTAAAGCTGTGTTGCAGTCGTTACAAAGCCAGCCTCGAAACGATTGCGTTTTATGGCAATGATCCAAAACTAGCTTCTTTACCTTTCTGCAACATTCACAGCGACTGTCTTCTGGAAGCGGGTTTTGTTCACGTAGTCTCCTACGGTTTTTAGTGTTCAGGTTGTTACACACCTTGCAGTGTGGATAATAACCATCTGGTTTTTGTTTGTCTTTAGAAAACGCTGTAACTGGTTTTTCTTGCTCACAAACCGTACAAACCTTAGTGGCATTCAGCCCAGTTGTTTCCGATTTTGTATTCGGCATCGACTTTAATTCGTAATCCAAGAGCCTCTCCTGCCAAGGCAGCAGCTTCAACTGCCAATGATCCGACTCGTTCTGCATGTTCATCAAGGACTGAAAATTGAATTTCATCGTGGACGTGAGCTAAAAAGTACCAATCTTTGTCGTAAACCAAACCAGCGTTTGTTAACAACTCATAGCACTTGATGTACCAAACCTTTGAAATTAGTGCTCCTGCTGATTGCAGAAGAAAATTTAAAGAACTATGCGAAGAACGTATCTGTATCTTTCTACCATCTAAAGCTTTTACAAATCCTTCCTTTTCTGCTTTTTGTGTGACTCGTTTAGTTAGCTCACCAAGAGCTGGCATGTTTTTGAAATATCGCTGCTTAAGTTTTGCGCCGTTTTGATTTGTGATAGTACCTAGTTTTTCTGCTCCAGCACCATACATTAAGGCGTAGAAGAAAGTTTTAGCTTGATCTCTTGTTGTAAGACCAGCAGCTTTTTGATTTGCTGTGTGAATATCGCCGTTCAATACTTCATCAGCAAACGATCCCCCATCAAAAGGAAATGTGTAATGCGCTAAGCATCGTGCCTCAATACCACTGAGATCCACGCCAACCTGTTTCCTTGGCTTCCGTAA
>Ga0070749_10000580_pt1 | contig 24584 bp, 21 predicted proteins | sample VirMetDEL_Nov_18_FD_75180 | JGI IMG/M metagenome (GOLD analysis project Ga0070749, IMG submission 75180) | Aqueous microbial communities from the Delaware River and Bay under freshwater to marine salinity gradient to study organic matter... | ecosystem: Environmental > Aquatic > Marine >...
ATTTAATACACGAAAAAATTAAAGCAACTTATTCTGATAAAATGATTCAACAATATAATAGTTTTGCTAAAAAAATGAAAACCGAGATAGATAAAGAACTAACTATTGAAGATCATAAACAATTAAAAGCGTATTTCTATTCAATGGTGTATGCTTGATCTTGGAGGCTAAATATGCAAATTTTTCCGCAAGAATACAATGACGGCGTTGCTGATAAAATAACACAGAGCAGATCTATTTCTTATGCTTCTGTTGTTGAACCATTGTCTGTTGATGCTGTTTCTAAAAGCATGAGATCTCTAGCGTCTATTCAAGACAAAGATATGTATTATGTTCAGTCTATTCTGGTTTCCTCTAACTGGAATAAAAACGATGATATTTTCGACCCAATGGAAATATGGAAAGCCAAGGAAACCCCAGAACATAAACCAACAAATTTAAATCATGATGAAAATATTATTGTTGGACATATTGTATCTAATTATCCGATTACAGAAGATGGTATCTTAATTGATAAAAATACTCCACCAGAAAATCTACCTAAAAATTTTCATATATTAACTGGTGCAGTTATATATAAAGCATATACAGAACCCGAACTAAAAGAAAGAACAGCTACTTTAATCTCGTCTATTGAGGATGGTACAAAATATGTTAGTATGGAATGTTATTTTGATAATTTTGATTATGGTGTTAAAGACTTATCTACTGGAAATTATAAAATAATTGCTAGAAATAATGATAGCGCATATTTAACTAAATATTTAAGAGCCTACGGTGGATCTGGCGAAAAAGACAACTATCAAATTGGTAGAGTTTTAAGAAATATTACTTTTAGTGGTAAGGGCTATGTTGACAAACCTGCTAATGTAAATAGTATAATATTAAAACAAAAATTAGAAAATTTTGATGATTTAAAAAATAAAGGTGTATCAGTAGATTACATAGAAACTCAAACTGTGGAGGCTTGTATAATGAGCAAACAAGAAGAATTAGATTCTAAAATAGAAGAAGTTGCGGAGCAAGTTGTTGCTTGTGAAGCTGAAACTACAGAAACTGTTGATGCGCCTGTAGAAGCTACAGAAGCCACAGAAGTTTCTGAAACCGTACAAACAGAAGTTGTTGATGTTCCATCTTTAGAGCAAGTTCAAGCTGAACTTAATGAAAAAGTTAATATTATTGCGGAAATGCAGGCTAAATTAGATGAAGCCGAAGCCGCTATGAACAAAAAGATGGAAGATGAGAAAAATATGAAAAAGAAACTAGATGACGCTGAAGCCGCATTAAAAGACATGAAAGATAAAGAAATGATGGCCAAGAGAAAGGCTTCTTTGATCGAATGTGGCTTTGAAGATGTTGATCTTGAAGAATCTATTGCAGCATACATTTCGCTAGACGACGATGCTTTTGATGCTGTTGTTGCTATGCTCAAAAAGAAAATGGCAAAAATGGATAAAAAAGAAGACAAGCCTGTTCAGGCTCAAGAAGTCGTTGCGACACAAAATGAATTTGATACAACAGAGGAGATTTTAGAAGAGGTTCAAGAAACCGAAGCCCTAGATCTTACTGTTGGAGGCTCTGATATTTCTGAAGTCAACACAACCAGCGCGGCTTTAATTGATTTTGTATATTCTAGACTCGGTAAAAAATTAAATAAGGGAGAATAAACATGGCTCTAAAACCTGATCGTATTGAATTATTAACTGATGTCTCATTCTTTATGAGTACAACTGCAACCAGAGGCGGTGTGGTCGCTCTCTCTTCTGGTGGTTCCGGAGTTGCTATGGATGATGCCAACGCTGTTGTGGCATATGCTAGCAATCCAAGCGGAGCCAAACCCATCGGCTTATTGTTAAACGATGTTGTTGATCTTGATCTAACAAGACAGCACATTAATTGGCACAAAGACGAAGTACAAAAAGGTGGTAAAGTAACCGTTCTTAGAAATGGTCAAGTTACTACCAGCAATGTTCAAGGCAGTCCAGCGGCTGGTGCTACCGCCTATCTTCATAGTGGTGGAAACGTCAGCTCAACACAATTAACTGGTGCCCCTGCAATCGGCCAGTTCTTGAGCAGCAAAGATGCAGACGGCTACGCAAAAGTTTCAATTAACATCGTTAACTAAATTTTAAATGGGAGAAAATAAACATGTCAGCAACTTATGATAAATTTGAGCCTACTCAAGAATTGACTGATCTATTAGTCCGTTCTGGCTCAGCAGAAAAAACCCAGTCATTAGAAGCTAATGCCCAGTTTGCTAAGGCATTAGAATTACCATTAAGACAAGGCGTTCTTAATGGAGATATTCTCGATGGTATTTTTGAACCAATTAGACTTTCAGAAAGTGCCACACCAGAATTTCCATTAGACTTTCTTGCTCCTGGCACAGAGAAAGACTTTGTTGCTTTTACAATCCCAAATCATGGATATATTCCAGAGCGTCATGTTGAAGGCGACTATGTTATGGTTCCAACCTATGACATTGGTGCCAGCATCGACTATCTCTTAAAGTATGCTCGTGATGCCCGTTGGGATGTTGTTGGTCGTGCTATGGAAGTTATGGAAGCACAGTTTACTAAAAAGATGAATGATGATGGTTGGCATACTCTATTAGCAGCTGGTGTCGATAGAAATATCGTTGTTTATGACGGCGATGCTGCTAGTGGTCAGTTTACCAAACGTCTCGTTAGTCTTATGAAGACTGTGATGCGTCGTAATGGTGGTGGTAACTCAACCTCTCTAAACAGAGGCGTCCTAACAGACTTGTATGTTTCTCCAGAAGCAATGGAAGACATCCGCAATTGGGGCGTTGATCAAGTTGACGAGGTTACTCGTCGTGAGATCTATACCGCTGCTGATGGCAGTGTCAATAGAATCTTTGGCGTAAATCTTCATGATCTAGACGAACTAGGCAGTGGACAGGAATACCAATTGTTCTATGCAAACGAACTAAGTGGTAGTATGCCATCTGGCCATAACACAGAAATCTGTGTTGGTCTTGATCTACGCAAAAGAGATTCTTTTGTCATGCCAGTACGTCAAGAAGTTCAGATCTTCGAAGACGATTCGCTACACAGACAAAAGAGAGCTGGTTTCTACGGCTGGGCAGAGCAAGGCTTTGCTGTTCTAGACAATCGTAGAGTTATCCTCGGTTCTCTATAAGGTCTGTATACTACTTCCTAGTAGAAAAGGGCTAGCGGCTTCGCTGGCCCTTTTTTTATGTACAGTCACGCTTTATTGTGTATTTATAAATAACAAGACTAACAATAAGGAGACAAATATGGCTGCTAGTCAATATGACTTCAATATAGAACAGGGCTCCTCATTTAGGATGACCATCACATATAAAGATGCTAATAATAATCCAGTAGATATTCGTGGTTGGTGTGCCCGTATTGTTTGGACAACAAATTCTGGCACAGTACAAACATTTACCACTGAAAATACAGACGCATCCCTGTATAATTTTAGTATAGCGGATGATACCTCTGGACAAATTACTTTCGAACTACCAGCTTCTGTAACCAACGATTATGATTTTACCAATGCCAAATATGATTTTGAACTTCAGTCAGATGAAGATCATTATACAGATGGTGGTAAGTATACTATTAGAATTCTTTATGGAACCATTTCTATACTAAAAAGATACAGCAAATCCGACACATTATTAGAATGTACTTGAAATGTCTAATTTTACAGTAGAGGTTTCAGATGCTGAAAAATATATTCTAGACATCAGCACCAGTACGGCTGATCAATTTTCTAAAAGATCTGAACAAGATAAATTTTTTCTAGAAATTGAACAAGGCACTGACGGATCATCGTCTAGTGTAAAAAATATAGTTGAAATTACAACAGTGCTCAATTCTGAGCCAGACAATAGTTCTTATTCTCTTGAAATTACTAAATTAAATGATATTTACATAGATATCTCCACAGATTACCCAACTACCCATCCAACTATTTCTGCAGCATCTTCTGTTGATAATTCTGGTAATTATTTTATTCAAGATTTATTATTTGATAGCTATGGGCATGTTACCGGTGTTGTTAGTGTTGCTGTTACAGGATCATTAGCAGCTAGTGAAACCGATCCTATATTTACTGGTTCAGTTGCATACAATATTTCTGCTTCTGATACTGGCAATTGGACTGACGCATATACTTGGATTACCAATAATAGTGGATCTATTATATATTCAGGAAATAATATTAGCTCATTAATAAATGATGTGGGATATCTGACAGGACATCCTTCTGTTAATGCTGCAACTTCATCAGATAATAATGGACAAGTTTTTATTCAAGATTTATTATTAGATGAATATGGCCATATCACAGGAATATCTACTGCAACAGCTAGTGGAGGTGGATCAGACACCTATATTACTGGCGTTATATTTAATACTGGTGACAAGTCATTAGTTTTAATAAGAGATGGTGGAAGCGCAACTGGTGACCTTAGTAGTGTTTTAATTAGTGGGGATGGTGTTAGTAATCTCAATAATGATGCAGGATATTTGTCTGTAGAAACTGATCCTATATTCACAGGTTCGGTTGCATATAATATTAGCTCGTCTGATACAGGCAACTGGAATACTGCTTATGGCTGGGGAAATCATGCTACTGGTGGATATTTAATTAGTGGAGATAATATTAGTCTTTTAAATAATAATGTTCCTTATGCTATTAGTGGTTCTCACATAAGCATTAATGCAGCATCCAGTGTTAATAATACTGGTAATATTTTTGTTCAAGATATTCTATTAGATGAGTATGGTCACATTACAGGCATCACAACAGCTCCCGCTAGTGGAGCAGGACTAGATAATAATTATTATGTAACAGGTATTACTTTTAATAGTGGAAATAATCATTTAATACTATTTAGGACAGATGGAGGAACTGTTACTGGTATTTTATCTGGAGTTTTAGTTAGTGGTTCTAGCTATCATATTCCTGTTAATGGTACCGGAGTTAATCAGAGCGGTCGCACTTATGTACAGGACATTCTTGTAGATGCTTACGGACATATTACAGGAGTTGTAACCGCTACAGAAACAGTAGTAGACACAAATACTGAGTATACTGATGGTGTTGGTATCTCTTTGAGTGGAACTGTTTTTAGTATTGATGATACGGTGATCCAAAGTGGCGATAATATTAGTTTATTAAATAATGATGCTGGTTATATTAGTGGTTATACTGAAATAGACCCAATATTTACAGGGCATATTACATACAACATTTCTTCTGGCGATATTAGTAACTGGAATGCCTCATATGGCTGGGGAGACCATTCTACTTCAGGATATGCTACAACAGGATATGTGAATTCCGTATCGGGCTACCTCCAAGATCAAATAGATAGCTTACCTTCTGATACCAATACATTTGTTACTGGAGTATCATATAGTTCAAGTACTCATGAGCTTGTACTGATCAGAAACAGCGGTTCTGTTACAGGGATCTTGAATGATATTGTTCATAGCGGAGATAATATAAGTCTTTTAGTCAATGATAGTGGATATATTAACTCCGAAACCGATCCAGTTTTCACTGGCTCTGCAGCGTACAATATTACTATAGGTAATATTTCTAATTGGAATGAAGCATATTCATGGGGCGATCATTCTCTTTCTGGTTATATCACAGGATATACTGAAACGGGACTTAATACATTTGTAACTGGCTTAAGTTTTGATAGTGGTAATAATAATTTAGTATTGCAAAGAAATGATGGTATTAGTATTACTGGTCAGCTTGATGGTGTTTTGGTTAGTGGTACGTCCTATCATATATCTGTTAATGGAACTGGAGTTGATGGAAGTGGAAGGACTTATGTTCAAGATATTCTTGTTGATAGTTATGGACATATCACCGGAATTAATACTGCTACAGAAACCGTAGTAGATACTAATACTTTTGTTACTGGAATATCTTATAACTCAATTAGCCATGAATTAGTGCTAACTAGAAATGGCGGGTCTGTTACAGGGACACTTGATGATGTGGTCCATTCTGGCGATAATATTAGTATATTATTTAATGATAAGGGTTATATAACTGGATATGTCGAAACGGGACTAAATACATTCGTTACCGGTATTGAATATGATAGTATCAACAATAATCTTGTATTAAGTAGAAATGATTCTCAAAGTATTACTGGTGTTTTACAAGGCGTAGTGAATACCGGCAATGCTTATGCTAATCCATCATGGATTACTAGTATTAATGTTAATATTCTTAGTGGAATTATTAACAGCTCAAACTTACCTTCGTATGTAGATGACGTTTTAGAATATACAACGACAGGCAGTTTTCCAGCTACGGGTGAATCTGGTAAAATTTATCTAGAGACTACAAATAATAGATCTTATCGTTGGGGAGGTAGCACATATATACAAATAGTGGACGGCAAGGCTACATGGGGTGGTATTGATGGGTCTTTAAGTAATCAAACAGATTTGTGGAATTATTTACAAACAGGACACATATCAACCAATGCTACTGGTTCGGTAAATAATATTGGAAGAACTTATATACAAGACATTTTCATTGATAGTTATGGACACGTAACAGGATTATCATCTTCAACAGAAACTGTTACAGATACATTTGTTACTGGTGTTAGTTTTAATCCGCTAGACAAATCTTTAATTTTAACAACACAAAATAATTCTGCAACAGGAGATTTGACAGATATTATTATTAGTGGCGATAATATTAGTCTTCTGGTTAATAATGTAGGATATATTACATCTGGGCAGCTGACAGGATTAAACAATATCGTAGAAGACCTAACTCCACAACTGGGCGGATTTTTGGATCTTAATGGTCAGAATATTACCGGAACAGGAAACATAGCAATATCTGGGAATATTACTACTTATACAGGAAATTTTGATGTTATATCTTTTGATGTTAATAATGAATCTATATTGACAAAAGGCCAGATTAGTTGGAATGATACTGAAGGTACGATGGATATTGGCCTTACAGATAATACAACAATTCATATTGGTGAACACAGGTATTTTAGAATCAGAAATGAAACTGGTGGCATACTATACAAAGGTCAAGTAGTTTACGCCACAGGCGTTCACAGTAATGGTTTGATTACTCCAGCTAAATACGTTGCGGACGGAACGGTTCGTGAAGTAAGATTTATGGGACTTGTTCTTGAAAATGTTAACCATAACAATAATGGCTATGTAGTAGATTTTGGTCATCTAGAAAATATGGATCTTGATGGTAGCGCAACAAATTATGCGGTGGGTGACGAAACTTGGAGTGCTGGCGATATTCTTTATGTTCATCCAACAGGTGCTGGTAAACTTACCAAAAACGAACCTAAACACAGTATTAGTGTTGCTATAGTTTTAGATCCGGGTAACGGTAATGGTAATGGACGCATGTTTGTGCGACCTATTAGTTATGGTCATCTTGATGATAATCATGACGTTGCGATAAGCGGTGCTACAAACGGTCAGTTCTTGCAATATAATAGCGTTACAGATTACTGGGTTCCGTCTAGTAGTGGAAATTTTACAACATTACAGGTGAATGGTACGCCAGTTCCTACTGGGGTTGGTACAACTAATTATGTAACTAAATGGACGGGGACTAATAGTTTAGATAATGGATCAATTTATGATAGTAATGGTAATGTTAGTATCGGTGTTGCTGGAACATCTTATAAGTTTCATGTAGTTGGATCAACATATTTGAATGGTTTAGTATATGCCCCAGCTATTGGCGCTGGCACAGATAATAGTGTTGTGGTTTTAGATACTAATAATAATCTTCGTACTGATGAAATTGATAGTCGAGTATGGGGATCAACTCTTCTAGGAGCCAGTACAGTCGGAACAGCTAATAGGATACCATATTTTAATAGTAGTAATAATCTAGCTTCTTCTAATTTAACATATCTAACCAATAAGCTAGGTATTGTTCAATCTTCTCCAGTTTGTGAATTAGATATTAATGGAGATGTTAATATTACTGATAAATTATTTGTAGATACAGCATATAGTGCTGGCTCATCGTATACCATTAATGCATCTAGTCAGTGTTTATTTGGTGAAGTAGTAGTTGGAAATATCATTGGTTCAACTTATCATGGCCTAAAACATAAAGATCAAGCTAGCAATGATTTTCTTTTGACTCATTTTGAAACAAATGGCAGCACATATGTTAGCTGTGATGACGGCTCAACCACCTATATTGGTGGTGGCAATAAATCATCTTCACCAGGAAATTATACTTCCGATACTAGAATAGTGCTTGCAGATAATACTCTATATATAGAGTGCGATAATAATAACACATTAAGCACGATCAAAGTTAATAATGAAAGGGCTAATACAGACTTTATAGTCTATGGTAATGTAACCAGTACGCCGATATTTTTTACAGACGCTAATGTTGAGCGTGTGGGCATAGGCACCTCTTCTCCATCATATGTATTAGATGTTAATGGAACTGTTAGATTTTCATCTACGATAGATGCTGCAAATATCGGAACGGGCGAAGATAATAGCGTTGTTATTTTAGATAGTGATGGTAAACTAAGAACAGATGAAATTGACGCTAGGGTTTGGGGAAGTTCTCTAGTTGATGGAAGTGGCACAACAAACTATATTGCCAAATGGAGCGATGGTGATACTCTAACAAATAGTGTTATTTATGATGATGGTGGAAATGAAGTATTAATTACAGGTATTCTTAATTTTGAATTAGACGCACAAACTATTTACATAGGACAAGGTGCCATAAGTGTTGATATATCTGCTACTTCTATAGATACGTCTGGAGCATTTACTCATAATGGATCTTTAACTCAACATAGTGGAAATATTGTTTTTAATAATTCATATGGTAATTATGATTTTAAAATTAGAGGTTTGACAGAAGACTATTTATTCTTTACCAATGCTGACGCCAACGCTGTACAAATTGGCACCTCCTCTCCTGCTGGTAAATTAGCTATTGCTAATAGTAGTACAAATACTAGCTATTCTTATGCTTTACATTCTACATCAACTTATTTTTCTACTTCTAGTAGTACATATTATGACTTTGGATTATATAATATATTGTACAAGTATGTTAATGCTGGGGTATCTGACACCGGATTTGGAATGGCTGGTGATCTTGTTGCTACCCTAAATGGAAACGGCACTCTGGCTGGAACATATGGTTTAAGAACATATGCTGGTATTGGAACAAGTTGTTCTTCTGGCACCAACACTACTGCTTATGGACTTGCATCTAGAGTTATTAATAATGGTACAGTTACTAGTCTTATAGGCGAGGCAAGAGGAGTTGATATTTATATTAATGGCGACTTAGCCAACAATAAAACAAATGTTGGTATAACAACAGCAAAAGGATTAAATATTCAAGCTATTCTTGATGCTACTAATAAATGGGCTATTTATCAAGAAGGAGCGAATGATAAGAATTATTTTAATGGAGATGTTGGAATTGGTACGTCCACGCCATCAGCAAAACTTAATGTTGAAAACGGTAATGTAATCTTTAATGATCTTGGCGGAAACTATGATTTTAGAGTAGAGGGCGACACATTAGATTATCTATTACACACAGACGCTAGTAAAGATGAAGTTGTTATACATAATGCTATCGGTTACGGCCTTAACTATGCAACATCAGAAGGGTGGGTACAGGCCACCGGAACACCAACACTTTCTCAAGTCGGATATTATGGTGGTAATTTTGCGTCCAATGGCGCTGCTGAAAATTATGTTGATTATTCAGATTTACCAAATGGATTAAGAGGACTTGTATGGCAGTCGAGAGACAATGGCACAGATTACAGCGCTGATGGCGGCTGGGGTAAAGAAATTAGTGGATTAGACCCAAATAAAACTTATATTAGCATTGTTTATTTTAGAAGAGTTGGCTCATCAACCACGGGTACTTTTTATCATGGATGCAAGGGAAATAATACTCTTAACTTAAGTGGTACAACTAATAGTAATCCATATTTTCATGCTTGGGGCATGACTAATTTTCCACAAGATGTTTGGTGTGTGTCAATAGGAATTATTCATGCTAATAACGATACTATTTCTGCTAACTCTGGATTTGGCGGTATTTATAGACTAGATACTGGCGAAAAAATTTATAATTTATCTACTGATTATAAAATGGCCGCATCAGCCACAATCCAAACACATAGAACATATTTATATTACGATACTGTTGGCGATACTGATGCTGATTGGTGTTGGCCCGGATTTTATGAGGTTACTGCCGATTCTATAGTTAATTTACTTAATACTATACTATATGATCATTTTAGTGGCAGAAATATTACAATTAATGAGGGCGGTGGAGATTATGATTTTAGGGTTGAGGGTGATACTGACGCTAATCTTCTTTCTGTAGACGCTAGTTTAGACAGGGTTGGTATAGGAATATTAGTCCCACAAGCTAAATTAGATATTAGAGGAAGTTTATATGCTAATGATGTTGTTACACTTGGTAGCGGATCTATTCCATTGCCAAGAAAATCAATAGAACTTCTGAATCCAACAAATATAGCCGAATTAACAATTAATGAAAGTTATACTTTCCCAACTACAGATGGTTCTGCTGATCAGATTCTTGTTACTGACGGTTCTGGAAATATTACTTGGCAAGATCAGTCTGGTGGAAGTACATCATTAGCTTCTATTGTTGTGACTAGCGGACAAAGCGTTTTCAATATGGTTGATACATATGCTAGTGGATCATTAGCTGTATTTTTGAATGGTATTAAACTTGTTGCTGGAGATGACTTTACAGAAACTAGTAGCACATCATTTACATTAGCTTCTCCAGCTGCTTCTGGAGATATTGTTGATTATGTAGCATACGGAGCGACTATCGCTAGTACGAATTTGCAAAAAACTGGCGACACCATGACGGGCAACTTGACAGTAAATGCTGACCTCATCGTTAAGGGCTATAAAGAAACGCATTTAGATAATGGAAATACTGGAACGTCGCAAACCATTAGCATAACAAGCGCCACGCTGCAAACATATACATTAACTGGCAATTGTACTTTCACTATGCCAACAGCAGATGCTGGCAGAAGCTTCACGATGTTTCTTAAAACTGGTGCTGGAAGCTATACTGCTTCATTTACAAATGTTAAGTGGCCCCAAAATAGCGCCCCTACAATAACAAGCTCTGCAACAAGAATGGACATATTAACATTCTACTCTGATGGTACTAATTGGTATGGCAATGTAGCACAGGATTATTATCTATGATCTTCATACCTAAAAAAACATTATTAACAGCTAGTCCCGCAAAGCTTTCTGGCGCTGGAGGCATTGTTACAACAGACGGAGCATATACTATTCATACCTTTACATCAAGTAGTAGTTTAGTTTTAACTGGCACTGGAGACATAGATGTTTTAATTGTTGGTGGTGGTGGTGGTGCTGGCAATGGCAATAAAGCAGCTGGAGGTGGTGGTGCTGGGGGTTTATTATATTTAACTAGTCAAACCGTTTCTGGTGGAACTTACACTATTACTGTTGGAAATGGTGGAGGTGCAAGAACACAGGGTGGAAGTTCTAGTATTATTGGCCCAAGTATGAGTCAAACCGCTTATGGTGGAGGTTACGGTGGAGATGGTGAAAATGGAAGTGGTAGACATGCTGGAGGATCTGGTGGCTCTGGAGGCGGTGGTGGCAGAGGATTAGAAGAGGGCGGTACGCACGGCAGCGGAACTAGCGGTCAAGGTTATAATGGTGGTAATGCTAGGTCTGGTAATTATATTGCTGGTGGTGGTGGCGGTGGTGCTGGCGGAACAGGTGGTGCTGGTACTGGTTCTGGCTCAACTATTGGGGGTGCTGGTGGCGTTGGCGTTCAAGTTGGAATATCTGGAACCAGTGTGTATTACGCTGGTGGTGGCGGTGGATCTGGAGAAAATTATGGTTCATGTGGCGGGACCGGTGGCGCTGGTGGATCTAGTGTTGGTGGTCATGGTGGCGGCTGTAGTAATGGTGGAAATGGTGTTACTAATAGAGGCGGCGGTGGCGGTGGACCAAATGGTTCTGGTGGTAGCGGTATAGTCATCGTGAGGTATTTAACATGACAAGAGCAAGAGAAACTAGTGAAAATGCAAGATTGGCTAAGGCGTGGGTGAATTTTGATGGTGCCTTCGGCACATCGCCATTCACTGAGGCTAATGGCGGAATAAGAAGTTCTTTTAATGTTAGTTCGATAACGGATCACGGCGCATCTGACTATTCAATTAATTTTACTTCGGCTCTGCCACATGCTAACTATGCCTCTGCTTTTTCATTTAACGTTGGCTACACTGTTAATGCAGGCCACGTTCACAGCGCCTGCTTGCAGTCGGTTTCAACGACTTCCGTTCGTTTTATAATGCAGATACCACCTAATTCGTCGCCCGCAACTACTGTTGAGTGTTCTATAATCACCGCTATTTTTTTTGGCTAATTGAGATTAACGCAAAAATAAATCCTATATATGTTTTTAATAAGAAAAGGACCACAAATGAAAAGAATAATTTATCCAAATGACGATGGCGGGGTTTCTGTGATAATCCCTGCCAACAACACAAAGTTAACTGTAGAGCAAATTGCTCTAAAAGATGTTCCTGCTGGAAAACCTTACAAGATTATTGAAGATACTGATATTCCAACAGACAGAACATTTCGTGGCGCGTGGGAAGCGGACTTTAGCGAACCCGATGGTGCTGGCATAGGGCCAGATGAATTTTTTAGATTAGGCTTAGGAGGATAGTATGATAAACATTAACATGAATAAGGCCAAAGAGATTTGGCGAGATAAAATTAGGGGTGATAGACAGCCAGTGCTTGAAGATTTAGATATCCAATATCTTAAGGCTACTGAAGCTCAGAACACAACTTTGAAAAATCATATCGAAATAAAAAAGCAAGAACTTCGTGATGCTCCAGAGGATATTCGCATCGCAGAAGCTGCTACTCCAGAAGATTTAAAAGTAATTGACCCAGTATCAGAAATCATGACGATATCTGAATTAGACCAGGCCAAACTAGATAAACTACAAGATATAGATAATGACTGGAAAGTAATTCTTAATAATGGGTGGCAAACGCCAGAAGGTTGGAGTTTTGGTATTCATACTGACGATGTTACACTTCTAAACGGAGCTTTTACTCTTGCCAAAGAAGCAGCAGCTTTAGGATCAACAGATCCAATAGTTATCTTAGATACTGACGGAGAGCCACACGCTCTTACTCTTGAGCAGATGATACCATTAATGCTGGCTTACGGTCAAGCTCGTACAACTCTTAGTGCAACTGATGCGGCTAGACGAAAGGCTGTAAAGAACGCAACAACAGTAGAAGAATTAGAGGGAATCTGATGAGTATAGCTAGAGACATTAGTAGACAAGCTAGTAAACAAACTGCCACGTTAACAGCCGATCAAACATCTGTAACTGTTACTGGTGGATTTAGTGGTTCTAGTATTGATGTATATCTCAATGGTTCTAGAATAGTCCAAGGTCAGGACTACAGCTTAAATGGAACTAGTGGAATTACTTTATCTCAAGGTGCCAGTGCTGGAGATATTATTGAGTTTGTTATTCGTAATACTTCTAACTCTGGTTTTAGTGCTGCTGATACTGGACAGATTGTTGACGGGGCGGTGACTTTTGATAAATTATCCAACAGCGCAACAGAAGCTGATAATGTACAAAAAAGAGTATGCTTTGCTTGGGCTAGATTCGATGGAAGTCTAGTAGCGGCCAATATGATATTGGACTCTTATAACATTAGTTCTATTACAGATCAGGGAGGAGTTGGAGACTATCGAGCTAATTTTGCAACCGCAGCCCCAAACGCAAATTATTGCGCTGTCGTTTCAAATGACGGAAATACAAGCACATATCATACCGTTGCTTTTGTTGGCGCTTCTTCCTCACAAGGCGGTAGCGAAAATACTAATACCTATGTAGACATAGTGTGCATTAATATCACCAACTCCGCTCTCAGGGCAGACTGCGATGTTCATCTTGCGGTATTTTCTTAAAACTAAATATTATTATGACAAAAACATACAATAATGCAATGCCTATATAACAATTTAACAACTTTACAAGGGAGAATATAATGGCAGATTTACCAATACTAAATGCAGTAGATCCAACAGTAATTCCGGCCAAAACTTATGACCGTGTTTGGGTCGAAGAAATAGTAATTCGCGCCCCCGATCCTAACGGGGATGTAAACGGCGAAGTAAAATTACATAAATATGGTCTTTTCGACGGGGTGGCAGAACTTGATCCTAATGGTGGTCAATGGATTAGGGTAGATAATATGTTGGCAAAATCTAGTGAAGATGCTGATCTAAAAGCTGCTATATCAGCATTATTGGCATACGTTGGTAAAATTGGAGCAGAAAATAAGATTATATCTGCTTGAAATACTTAGCATAACAATTTTGGTGTATTTTATATTGTTGTTTAACTTTAGAGGGCTATATTATGTCATGGCAAATAGAAATTCCAATTATCGTTAGAACGCTAATTAACGATATGGATAGTGCAAATCCTACATATTCTGATGATAGGATTTTACAAGCTATTACTGTAGCAGCTAAGTATGTTCAGTTTGATGTAAATTTAGATAAAACATACACAATAGATGTGTCTAGTGTTAGCATATCTCCTGATCCAACGACAGAATCTGATGATATTTTTATTAGTCTTGTATCCTTAAAGACCGCCTGTATATTTGATCAAAGCACACTAAGAACCAAAGCCGCACTAGAAGGTATCAAGGCAGCCCTTGGGCCAGCGAGTTTGACTATCGGTGGAAGCTTGGCTGGACTAAAACTAATTATAGAGAACGGCCCTTGTGCAGCATATGATGAATTAACTTCTCATTGGGATGTTAAAGAAGCTACTGCTATTCGTGCTGTGCTTAGTCCATTTGTTGGTAATAAATTTGATCCAAGAGATGTTACGTCTCCATATGAAGGCTATTATAGGGGTGAATTCAATACCAAAAATTTTTATAATTAGGTGATAATATGAGTTTTTGTATCAGTAATATTAATGCTATTTCCATAGATGATTCTGGACCAGGAGGATCATGTTTTACTGCTTCTTCTTCTAATATCACTATTACTAGAGGAACAACCTTTAATTTGATTTTTGATTTGGCGTACAATACTACTGAGACAGATGGAACAATCACCTCTGAACCAGCAGATTTAAATGGCTATTCAATTAATGGAGTGATCAGAGAATCTTCCTCTAGCACCACGAATATATTATTTATGTCTACTCAAAATAGAATGATAACAATAGATTATGATACTGCTAGAGTAAGCATAAGTATTCCAGTTAAACACACCAATAGATTGCCTCTTGGTTCACAATATTATTTTTTTAGATTGATTAATTCTACGGGAAATACTCAAAAAATTCTTCAAGGCATTGCTACAATATCGGATAGCTCAGTATGATAAATTCTACTTTTAAAAATGTATTTAAGAATCAAATAGACTTAATGTTTGGTGATGGTGGACTATCTCTACCCTGTAAAATTATTGCAAAAGATAAAAGAAAAACTCAATGTCAAAATTGTATTATTGACCCAATTGCTGGTAAATCTAGTGGTAGATATAAAAGTGGTGGCCCTATTAATTTCCCATATGGTCAATTGTGTCCTATATGCAATGGAATAGGGTTTATATTTAATACTACTGAAGACACGCTCGATTTATTGGTGGTATATGACTATAAAAAATTTATCAACTTTAATTCTAATGCTAATTTAGCAAATGGAACCATACAAACCATAGCTAAGTATGTAGATCTTAATAAATTACAAAAAGCTAATACATTAATTGTGGATACTACTCTTGGATCTTTAAAATCAAACGAGTATGTGCGAGATTCTGAACCACAGCCAATAGGTCTTGGTCAGAATGATTATTTATTTATGTACTGGAAGCTAGTATAATGTCTGTATTAAATATTTTTGGTAAAATTTTAGGAAACATTAATGATCTAAAAAAGTTCATTTTAAATACAATTTCTAAAAATATTAATAAAACACTATCTAAAGTAGACGTTGGATCAAATAAGATTAAATCAATTATATTAGATAGTATTAGAAATCAACCAGAATATACTGAATTGAAATCTGGTGTATTAAGAAATCAATTGGGTTTACCAGATCCCGCAATGGTAGATTCTGTTTTAAGCGCATTAGACGATATAGAAGTTAAAATTAATAGGGCTCAAGTTAATAATTCAGAATTACAAGCTCAATTAATTATAAATGTGATGAAATCAGATTATTCAGCAGTTTTATCGGCAGCAGGAGCATCATATACAACTGAAAAAGGTGCTCAAATAAATTGGTTAGAATGGCTATTGTTAAGAGGGCAAGATAGCGTAATAGTAGGGTATAGATATTTACCAAAAATTACAGATAAATCTAGAACTGGCAAGGGCATTATGATTTCTGGAAACTCTGCAATTTATAGAGTCCCACCAGCGTTTGCTGGTACGGTAGACGATAATTGGATTACCAGAGGCATAGACGCCGCTTTACCAGAAATAGAAGCATATATTAATAATTTGATTACGAGGTCTCTATGAGTAACACTAATTTTATTGGTATTGATAAATACAACATCAATACTTTAACAGCACAACTAGAGAATAATCTAGTGTCCTTTCTGGATAATGGATTATTAAAAATAGGAGCATTTGGAAATGTCCAAGAATCAATATCAAATATATATGGTTCTGATATGAGCACATTAAGACCAGCAGAAAATGATAGTTATACTGACTATACTGTGTGGCAAGCCCCAAGGAAAAATTGGGTTTATGAGAATATTACCGGAGTAGATTATACTCCTATTGCTTTTAGTGGAGTTACTGTTAGTGGCGTGGCAGGTAGCTCTTTTTATCCTGGCCCAACAGGAAATGGTACACTAGGATATACTATTAATTATAAAGAAGGATCGATACTATTTGATAGAGAAATCAATAGAACATCCAAGGTTACTGCATCATACAGTTATAAACTATTTGATGTTGAGGTTGCTAGCAAGTCTTCTTTATGGAAAAGTTTACAGCAAAAGTCTTTCAATCCTTCAAATTTCGACAACAAGTTTTTTGCTAGCGGAGATTATACTATTCCGTCTGAACATAGAATTCAGCTACCAACCATTATTGTAGAATCAGTTAATAGAAGCAAAAATATTCCATGGAGATTAGGTGATCATAGCTTAATTTCTGAACAAAAAATACTTCTTCATGTTGTAGCAGAAAATAGAGCAGATAGAGATAAAATTAACGACATTTTAAATAGACAAAGCACTAGAACAATAGATTTATATGATATCAATAAGCTTGTAGAATCTGGCACATACCCTGTTAATTTTGATGGTACTATTAATCCTAGTGGCTTAGAATATGATCAAATTTTAGCCAATTCTGACTATAAACTAATGACCTGTAGATTTAAAAATATCACTATATCTGATATGCAATTTTATAATATCGAGCTTTATGGCTCTACTATTGAAATTACTAATGAATTAATTTTAATCCAAAACTAGAAAATTAGTGTATTATACAATAACGTTTACCCTTTTTAAAACGGAGAAAATACTATGGCCAACAGAGTTTATTTCGCATCCCAAGGCTTGAGTGTAGGCGGAACAACCGTCCAAGGTGCTCAGAGCGTGGGAATTAGCATTAATTATAGTCTTGAACAGGCTTTCCAATTAGGTAGATTAGCTATCTATGATAATATTGTGACAGATGGTGAGGTTACTGTTACCGCTAGTAAAAATCTGGATGGCAATAGTACAATGTTTGGTTTAATGGGTGGTGGTAATGTTGGTAGTTATGGTGCAACAACTACAAATATTGTGGTTGCTAGCAATACTAGCGAAAGTGATACCAGCTTAAATACTGGCGCCCAGGTATGCACAACAATTACTGGAGCTTATTTAAGTAGTCTTTCTTATACATTTCCAAGCGATGGTTTTGCTACTGAAGAAATTAGTTGGGTTGCTGATAACAAGAGCACAGCTGGCGTGGTGAGTGCTCCAGCTAGCGCATCTTCAGAAAATGCTTATCGTCATCATGTTAGTTGGAGTGGTGTATTAAGTGGTGCAAATGTTACTAATATTAGCATTAGTACAGATCTTGGACGTGAAGCTATGTTCAAGCTCGGTAGCTTTAGACCATATCATCGCTTTGCTAATTTCCCATTTGAAGTTACAGTAGAATTTACAGTTGCTAATACCTCTGTTGATACATCGGTTGTGGATCTTAATGGTGTTACTTGCACAGGCGATGGTAATCTTCCTGGTAAGCAAACCATTGAAGTATATGTATGTGATGCTAACGCCGATAGTGCTTCTGCAGCTTATACATTTACAATGTCTGGTTGCAGACTTAGCGCTGTATCTCAAGATGGTGGTGATACTGGTGGTGGAAATGCTTCTACAACCTATACATATACCACTTACAATGAGTTGGATGTATCAGAAGCTTAATTTTAATAAATAGAGATAGATTATGTCTAATTATATCTATCAATATTATGAAGCAGCTATCTCTATAGACGGAACTTCTCAAGATCTAGTCCAGAGTGTTGGAGTTAAATCTGACGCTGGACTAGATTTTGTTTCAATTCCAACCACTGGTGTTGGTATACCAATTATAAAGCCAAATATTATTTCTCAGATCGATATAGAATATATAGGATATGGAACTCTTGTTGATCCGCTATATCAGCCATTACACGATACATTTGGAGATATTATCTTACATCGATTTAATGGAAATAGCATTACTTTTAAAAAATGTATATTAGTAGGAACTTCTTCATCAATAGACGCTAATGATGTGTATGGTAAGAAAACTTTAACATATCAGTCTATTGGAGGATATTCTGTTGGTGGAACCTCATGGCCCATTGATTATCCTTCAACTGGAACTATCAAATCTTATACTAGACCCTGTTTTGAATCTGATATGGACTCTAGCGAAGCATCAGAATATTCTGGATATGTTTTAGCATTTAAGAGTAATTGCACTATTAATAGAGAACCACTATATTCTCAGGGAAGAGGAGCCCCAACGCATCTGTGTATCAAATATCCAATACAAACAACATCTACTGTAACAAGGATTGAAAATAATAGTACCGATTTGCCAAATAAATTATCAAAGTTGTGTGTTGGGGATGGACAAGATGGTCCTTTAATGCAGAAAATTTCTGGATTGTACGCAGGATATTTAGACGATTATTCTATAGAGGGTATACAGGTAGGAGGATCTCGTCAAGTTATTTCTTTTAATTTTTTATCTACATTTGATTATGGACTAAAAAGGTTAGTAGAATATACACCACCATAAAAAGGATATAAGATTGAATAAGGATTATTCTTTAGGACTAAAATTTTATAAGATTATTAATGGATTTTTTTATATTACCATAAACAATGTTAAATATAAAATTATCTATGCTGATAATCAAATTAAGTATGAAGCAGAAATGCTTTATTTTTCTTTGATGAATGATTCTAGATTTGATACGGAGTATTTGACCGATAGTGAAGTACAACATATGCTTATATCAAATGGATCATGGTCAGAGGAGCAAGAAGACAAATTAAAAAAAATAGAAGATCAAATAGATAAATTAAAAATAAAATTATGTACTTATTATACAGATATTTCTGTTAATAAACAGGCTAAAGAAGAAATAGCAACATTAAAAACTTATAAAGACGAATTATTAACTAATAAACATAGTTTAGATTATTTAACTCTAAATTTTTTTGCAACTAATATTAAAAACAAATATATAATATCTCAGTGTGTTTTAAGGGAAGACGGATCTAATGTTTTTGGGAAATCTTATGAAAATTTCGATATTAGACTATTAGATCAAATTATTACAGAGATTAATAAATATCACACTATTACAGGAGAAGAATTGAGAGAAATATGTTTAGGAGAATTATGGTATAGATATAGCTCTTGTAAAGATAGTATTTTTGGACCACTAATTGATTTAAATGATGATCAAATTAATCTTATATCATTAACTAGAATGTATGAAAACGTTAGAAATCATCCCGAATGTCCTAGCGATAGTTTAATAAGAGACAATGATGCTTTAGATGGTTGGTTTCTGATACAAAAAGATAAAGCTCAGAAAAATAAGAAAAAAAACGAGAGTTTATCCAAGGTTCGGGGTAAAGTAAAAGGACACGATTTTGTTTATGTTATTACGCAGAATAAGGAAGAGGCAGCAGCAATTGAATCGTTGAACGACTTTAGAGGAAAACAATTGGTCGATAATGTAAGGAATAGTGTTACAATAGGAGAATCTAAAAAGTGGAAAGATATTCCATTTATCAAACAGGAATTACAGTCTGAGATATACAGGAATCAAAAACAAGGGTTACCAAAATGAAAATAGAACATATTGAAGCATTAATAGATAGTATCGAAAGAAGATTCAAAACTACTATTATTGGTTCATTGGCCAGAGTTGAGGATCACTTAGGGTTTGTGTGGGGACACGATCAAGACATGATATCTATCGATCAATCTGACAATAGGCAGATTTGGCAAGATTTGAGGGAGGATATTTTAGATCATGGTAATTATCAGTTGAGAGCAACTCTAACAGATATTAGGAAATTTATTCAAGACCATAATAAATCCACAGTAGCTTTTACAGAAGAATATAAGATGAAGTTATCTAATTAAATTTAATGAGGAGTTTGAACATGGCTAATGAAGATTCTTTTACAATAGATATTGACAATAAAAAAGTAGAGTTTTTGATAAAGTCTCCCTCTTTTAAAGATCAAAGAGAGGCTCAAAAAATATATAACCAAGCATTTTCAGATGCTGTTAAATCTGGATGTATTGTTAGGGGCAGACTAAACGACCTGCTTAAAGAACAAGGATTATGGGATGACCAAAAAGAAATGAAATTAAATACTATTCAGCACGAAATTTTGGGCCATGAACAAACACTGGCCAAGGGTGGTATTAGCCTTCAAAGGGCTAGGGGAGTTGCGCTGGATATTAGAAAACTACGATCTGATCTTAGAGAATTAATCAGTTCTAGGACAAATTTAGACAATAATACAGCAGAAGGCCAAGCAGATAATGCTAGATTTAATTATCTTGTATCTTGTTGTTTGGTGTATGCAGATAATAAGAAACCTTATTTTAAGGACTATGAAGATTATCTAAATAAATCTACTGATTTAGTAGCTATAAGAGGCGCCCAGGCCCTGGCTTCTAGATTATATGGTTTAGACGATAATTATGAAAAAAATCTTCCAGAAAATAAGTTTCTTAAAGATTATAAGTTTGTTGATGAAAATTTAAGATTTATAAATACAGAAGGTAAATTAACAGATATTGATGGTAGGCTGGTAGATCAAAATGGTCGATATATTAATCAAAAGGGTGAATTTGTTGATAAAGAGGGTAAATTGGTAGATGATGATGGAGAATATTTAGTTGAATTCAAACCATTTTTAGACGATGATGGAAAACCAATTGTTAAATCAGAGACCACAGATAATGAAGAAAAACCTAAAAAAGACAAGAAAACTAAGGAAAAGGAACTGGCAGTGGAATCTGAATAGTTTGGATTATATATTTAACTCTATTTTTCTACAAAGACACTATGCCTTCGTGGTATGGTGTCTTTTATTTTTAGGGGAATAATTTATGTCTAGCGCATACAACTTAACAGTACAGCTTAATATTCAAGGTCCAAGAAATTTAAACAATGTTATTAATAACATTAATCAAAGGCTAAATAATATACAGGCTACAGTTAACGTTCAGACTTCTCCACAAACTGCTAGGGCGTTGCAAAATATTGCCACTCAAGCAAATGCCGTAAATGCTGGTTGTGTTAGTGCTACAAATAGCATGGAAGCATTTGGAAGATCGGCTGGATTAGCGGTTAAAAGATTTGCTGCATTTACTGCTGCTACTGCTGGATTTTATGCTATTACCAGAGCAACAACACAAGCATTACAAAAATTTATTGAATTTGATACGCAGATGGTTAGAGTAGCTCAGGTTACCGGTTCTGCTAGAGATTCTCTTGGAGATCTTCAGAATGAGATTACATCACTGTCTACATCTCTGGGCACTAGCAGTTCATCTTTAGCGCAGGTTGCTGTTACATTATCTCAGGCTGGTCTTAATGCCCAAAAGACAACAGAAGCACTAAAAGCATTAGCACTAACAACCCTAGCCCCAACCTTTGATGATATTAATCAAACTGTTGAGGGTAGTATTGCATTAATGAAACAATTTAGCATTGGTACAAATCAACTAGAACAAGCTCTTGGTAGTATTAATGCTGTTGCTGCTGGTTTTGCTGTTGAAGCTAGTGATATTATTACTGCTATTTCTAGAACCGGCGGTGTGTTTGCTGCTGCTAGTAATGGTGTTAGTCAAGGAACAGATGCTTTAAATGAATTTATTGCTGTATTCACAAGCGTTCGTGCTACTACTCGTGAAAGCGCAGAAACTATTGCTACTGGATTAAGAACTATTTTTACTCGTCTGCAAAGAGAAGACACTATAGATGCATTAAAGGCTTTTGGTATAGAACTAACAGACCTAGAAGGTAAATTCGTTGGACCATATAGGGCCATAGAAAGATTAGCCCAAGGGCTAAGAGATATGGATCCAAGAGATATTCAATTTAGTAGTATAATCGAAGAACTTGGTGGTTTCCGTCAGGTTGGTAAAGTTATTCCTTTAATTCAACAGTTCACTACTGCTCAAGAAGCATTAAATGTTGCTCAGTCCGGATCTGGCTCTTTAGCAAGAGATGCGGCCTTAGGACAAGAAGCGCTATCTGTACAAATAAATAAAGTCAGTGAAGAATTTTATGCTCTTATTAGAAGCATTGGAGAAACAGCTGAATTTAGACAATTTATACAATTAAGTTTAGATTTAGCCAGCGCATTAATACAAATCGGAGATGCTGTTAAACCGTTAATTCCGGCGTTAGCGGTATTGGGTGCTGTAAAGCTGGGAGCTGGTATTTCTAGTATTGGTAGAGGGTTTAGGGCTGGAGCAGGCTTACATGCTGGTGGATCTGTTGGCGCTTTGAATTATGCTGGAGCTTTTGCTGAAGGAGGATTAATTACTGGCAAGCCAGGAAGAGATAAAAATATTATTCGTGCACAAAGTGGTGAATATGTAATTAGAAAAGATGCTGTTGATACTTTGGGTGTTGGATTTTTAGATAGTCTTCAAAACAGAAGACAAAAACCAGGATTTGCAGAAGGTGGTCTGGTTGACCTTGCCTCTTCCAGAAGATATGTCCGTAATTCAAATTTTACATTCGATAAACCAGCAGGACAAAGCATCCAATCTGCAATAACATCAGACTCACCATTACGATTTAATAATTATGATAAACTAAATACTAATATTATTCCACAGGGATTTAATGGACAAGCATTAGCAAAAAAAGCGGGACCCGTTGGACAAGCGTATCTCAAAGCTCCTACACCACAAGAGAGAGGAATAGCTTTTGAAAATTTATTACACAAAACTGGCTACTTACAATATCCTCCAGGGCAAAGAGATGCAACATCTAGAATAGACAACATGGGAAAAAATGGGGCGCCAGTTGAATTAAAAAGCGTACAACAACCAGTCTCAGATCAAAGCATTTTAGAGAAAGTTGCAGGATCTATTTTTAGTCCCAGATCAACGGTAGATCAACAAATTATGAGCGATGCTTCTGCACAATCATTTAGTTCTAGACCAGATACTATTAGAAATACTGTTGGATTGTGGTATGATACATCAGCTTTTAATCCAGAAAAGATACCCCAAGCACAACAAGAGTTTACTGCTGGTTTAACAGCATCAGCGGTTACTAAAAAAGCTAAAAAAATTCCAGGAGCAGCAACAGGGGGCAGTCAACAAGAAGGAGATATTAGAGTAACAAAAGGAGAATATATATTAAGTCGTGAAGCTGCTAATGCTATTGGTATGCGTAACTTAGATATGCTTAACAATGCTGATCGCAATGGATATAAACCAACTTATCATACTGGTGGTGCTTATGGCAGTATTAGAAGTATTGGTAGCATTCCAGGATATAATAATGGTGGAGATACTGGTAGAGGCGGCATGGGATCGCTTGGAATGTTGTTTGCTATACAAGGGTTGGGAAGTGTACTATCTATGGCAATAGAAGAGGGGGCAACAAGAGGAGCAAAAGAATTAGCGGGAGGTGTACAGGGCGCTACAACCGGTGTATTGACTGGTGTTGTGGCTGGAGAAATTGGTACAATGTTAGGGCTGGGACCAGGATTAGGTGTTGTTGTTGGTTTGTTAGGCTCTTTTGCTTTTGGGCTAAAAGGAGCTTATAATGCAGCAATCAAATATGAAAAAGACCTATTAAATAATAGGATTGAAGAAGCATCAAGACAAGTGGAACAAGCATTTAAAGTACTTGCAGACAGTGCGAATGATGCTA
>Ga0070749_10000581_pt1 | contig 24509 bp, 28 predicted proteins | sample VirMetDEL_Nov_18_FD_75180 | JGI IMG/M metagenome (GOLD analysis project Ga0070749, IMG submission 75180) | Aqueous microbial communities from the Delaware River and Bay under freshwater to marine salinity gradient to study organic matter... | ecosystem: Environmental > Aquatic > Marine >...
AGAGAGAGGTTACATGAGAGAGAATTGGTTACCTAAATCAGAAAGAAAAACTATTTTATTTTTAGGCGATGACCTCCGTATTCCATCTGGAATCGGCACGATGAGTAAAGAAATCGTGGAGGGGACCTGTCATAGATACAACTGGGTTCAACTCGGCGCCGCTATCAACCACCCCGATAATGGAAAGGTCTTGGATATTTCTCAAGATCTATCTAATACAACTGGTGTTGAGGATGCATCTTGTATTGTTCATCCTTGGAATGGATATGGTGACCCATTCATTCTAAGGCAATTAAGACAACATTATAACCCAAGTGCAATACTCCACTTTACAGACCCACGATACTGGCTCTGGTTATATAATATGGAACACGAAATCCGTAGTGACATTCCAATCTTCTTCTATACGATTTGGGATGATTTGCCATATCCATTTTATAACGAGAACTTCTATCGTTCTTGTGATTGGTTGGGTTGTATTTCTAAGCAAACATACAACATTGTAAAACAGGTTCGTGGTCGTAAAGAAAAGACAGAACCTTGGCAACTTTCGTATGTGCCACACGGTATCAACCCAGACAAGTTCCATCCCGTTGACAAGACTAGTGAAGGATTCAAAACCTTTAGAAATGAAGTCTTACAAGGAAAGGACTATGAATATGTGGTCTTTTATAACTCACGAAACATTCGTCGTAAGATGACTAGTGATATTATGCTTGCTTTCCAACAGTTTGTTCGTCAACTACCGGAAGAGAAAAGAGACAAGACTTGTCTTTTGATGCACACACAACCCGTTGATGATAATGGAACAGACTTGTGGGCAGTTCATAGAGATGTGACACCAGATATCAACCTGTTGTTTACGAACAGAAGGTTTGAACAGGAAGGCATCAATATGCTTTACAATGTTGCCGATGTCACAGTTAACATATCCAGTAACGAAGGATTCGGGTTGTCGGTTGCCGAAAGTTTGATGGCTGGTACTCCAGTGATTGTAAACGTCACGGGTGGTCTACAAGACCAGTGTGGTTTCACAAACGACTCAGGCGACCTTCTAGACCCCGACGTTGACTTTACCTATGAGTGGGGGTCTAACCACGACGGAAGGTTTAAGAACCACGGTGAGTGGGTTATACCAGTATTCCCTGCGTCCCGTAATCTAGTGGGTTCTCCAATCACGCCTTATATCTACGATGACCGTTGTAAGTGGGAAGATGTTGGTGACGCTATCATGGAATGGTATAACCGTGGTGATGAAAAGAGACAACAAGCAGGAGAAGCTGGTCGCCAATTCTGTCTCAATGAAGGTGGGTTACACGCTGAAAATATGTGCAATCTTTTCATTGAGGGAATGGACAAAGCAATGGAAAACTTTACTCCAAGACAACCATTTTTCCTAGAAAAAGTTTAATGTCCAAGTACCCCTTTTCCAAAATTTTTTTTCTACCAAATTTTTACATATAGGAAATTTTTATGAGTTATAGACCAAAGTGTGTTGTGAGAGCGCCAGTCGCCACAAGGTCCGGTTATGGTGAGATGTCCAGAGACATTGTTAGACATCTTATTGAATATGACAAATATGACGTTGAAATCCATTCTATCAATTGGGGTGAGACTCCAATGAATGCATTGGATAAAAACGAACCAATGGATAAGATGATATTAGATAGAATTCGTCCAGAACAATTTCAATCCCAACCAGACCTTTATGTGTCAATTTCAGTTCCAACTGAATTCAGACCCATCGGTAAATATAATATTGGTATAACTGCTGGTATTGAAACCACTCAGGCAAGTCCTGAGTGGGTACAAGCAATGAATCAGATGGATGTTGCGTTTGTAATTTCAAATCACGCTAAGAATGTGTTTGAAAATTCAAGGTATGAGGCTAGGGACCAAAACCAAAATGTTGTCGGGATTATTCACTGCGAAAAACCAATTGAGGTCTTAAATAATTGTGTAGACACATATATCTACAAAAAGACAAATGAACTTGATTTGGAAAAAACAATAAAAGACACATTCAACGACATTCCAGAAAAATTCAACTATTTGTTTGTTGGTCACTGGCTTAAAGGTGATATGGGTCAAGACAGAAAAAATGTTGGATTGTTGGTCAATGTATTTTGTCAATTGTTTAAGAGAAAGGAATTTACTGAAAAACCTGCTCTTATTTTAAAGACCAGTGGTGCTGGGTACTCAATTCTTGACCGTGAACAAATCTTAGACAAGATTAGACGAATCAAGAAAAGTATTCCATTAGAACCAGGCGAATGTTTTCCCAATGTGTATCTTTTACACGGCGATTTAACAGAAAAAGAAATGGCGTCACTATACAACCATCCAAAGGTTAAGGTTCACGTTTCATTCACAAAGGGTGAAGGTTTTGGTCGTCCACTCCTTGAAGCATCACTCAGTGGTAAACCAGTGATTGCTCCCGGTTGGTCGGGTCACCTCGACTTCTTAGATCCCAACGATGCGATTCTACTTGGTGGTCATCTCAATGATGTTCATCAATCTGCTCTTTGGGATAAGGTTATTATTCAAGGTTCTAAGTGGTTTGATATTGACCCCAATATGGCTGCTACTGCTATGGTTGAGTTGTTTAACAACTACCAACCTTGGAAAAAGAAAGCAGCCAATCTCGCCAAGAAAAACAAAGAAAACTTTAATTACAAAAAGATACAAAAGATTACTTGGGATTTGTTGGACAAGTATGTTCCAGAGTTTCAGGAACCAGCACAACCAATGAAACTAAATCTTCCAAAACTTAAGAAAATTGGTGAGTCCGAAGAAACACCGAAAATAGAACTTCCAAAAATTGAATTACCAAAACTTAAAAAGTTATCATGATGACTACAGACAATCTATGTGTCATCATTCCAAGTTATAACACATTAGGACATCTTAAAAATACATACAATTCTGTCAGGAAGTATTATCCAACCGTTGAGGTTATAATGATTGATGATGCTTCCGAAGATGGTACATCGGAATGGATGCGTTCGTTGGTTGATGATAATTTGAAATGTTGGTATGGAGAAGAACGTCTTGGTCACACTTTTTATTATGATGAAGGTGTTCGTCAAGCCGGCAAAGATGTCATTACCATATTACATTCTGATATGATCGTCGGCCCAAACTATTTTGAAAATATGCTGAAGCACATGGAACCGGGGATCGTGGTGTGTTCCACTAGAGTTGAACCACCCATCCACCCGGCAGCTAAAGAAAAGATCGTGATGGATTTCGGAACAGATTACGACGATTTCCAGTGGGATGCTTTTGAGAAGTTCTGTTTGGAAACACAGGGGGTTGAGAAGGATCGTGTTACCTCCGGCATATTTGCCCCGTGGATGTTGTATAAGACAGACTATTTGGCTATCGGTGGTCATGATCAAGGGTTCGCTCCATATGGGTACGAAGACTCTGACATTTTCAACCGATGGATCTTACAGGGATACAACATGGTTCAATCCCGTGACGCTCTTGTGTACCACCTGACCTGTCGTGGTCATAGATGGAACAAGGGTGTGGGCATTGAAAACGATGACTACAAAGAAACTATGGATCGCGGCCAACGGCATTTTATTCGTAAGTGGAACCAGTGGATTCAGAATGATGATTATAGTATGCCTATCATATACCCAAAATATGATACGTGTTTGGTGTTGGAAAATGTATCTGACATCAATTTGTTATATCAAATTGAACCGTGGGCTAATCACGTTCATGTTGATAATGAATCTCTATTAGAGAAATATATCATATCAGAACAGCCTAGAACGAAGATTGATTTACGCAAAAGAATCACTATTGGGGATTACGACTACTTGACAAATCATGATGTTATTGTTAAATTAGATTGTAATAAAATTACACAAGATGATTTTCAAAATGTAGTTAGAATCAATTTGATCTTACATGATATCGAACAAGAATTGAATGTTATGGGTGATTATGAATTGGGAAATATTACGGTATCAATCAAACAACTTAGAAATATAGTTAAGGAATTGATTCAATGAACGTTGCATTTCTAACCGAAATGGGATTTCAGGGTAAGATACCAGATACTCACACCAATATGAGAACTGAATTCGCGTGGATGCATAAGATGAACGCGGATCATTTTTGTATCTATTCAGATATACCATCAGTAAAAAATTACAATGAAGTATTCATTATATTTCCAAAGGGAAAATTATTTCTGAGTGCTGAGGGATCTAGAATTGTTGATGGGGTTAACCCCGTTAGTGATTTATTATCCTATGATATCGTTTCCATGTTACGTTCTAATGGAAATGAAAAAATATCATACATACAAGAGGGCCCACATTGGTGGTGGAATGATTATGAAATTGTAGATCAAATTTCATTTTACAATTTCTTGAGTGGGTGTGACAAGATTTACGCACATAATGAAACTGACACCAAGTATTATCGGGGTATGTTTCCCCATATTGACGTAGGCGTTATGAAAACGTCGATGGTAGAAACCTTAATAAAGGATATTAAAGCACAACCAGAAGATAAAGCTATAATCGGTGGAAATTTCGCTAGATGGTATGGTGGGTTTGAAAGTTACGTAGTAGCTTCAGAATTTGATGTCCCTATCTGGACACAATCCTCCCATGCGACTAGACAACATGAAACTGAGTTGGGAAACTTAAATCATTTTCCACGGTTAGTTTGGTTGGATTGGATGAAAGAACTAAGTAAATTTAAATACGCAGTTCATTTGATGCCTACAGTCGCCGCGGGTACGTTTTCGTTAAATTGTGCGTACTTTGGAATTCCAACAATAGGAAACGTACTAGTTGATACACAAAGTATATGTCATCCAGAGTTGTCCGTCGATGTATACGATATAGAAATGGCTAGACAGAAAGCTAAATTATTGAAAACCGATAAACAATTTTATGAATATTGTTCGGACACAGCCAAACGAAACTATAGGATGTATTATGGTAAATAAATGTACTATACACCCCACAACAATCATAAGTAATTTTACAAATTTATATGGGTGTGCATTAGATGAAAATGTATTTGTTGGACCTTTTGTAGAGATACAAAAAGATGTTCATATAAAAAAGAATACTAGAATATCTTCACATTCATTTGTTTGTTCGGGGGTTATCATTGGTGAAGATTGTTTTATAGCCCACGGGGTAATGTTTACAAATGATCTATTTACAGAAGAACGTAGTGATTGGGTAGAACGAAAAACCGTAGTGGGGAATAATGTAAGAATCGGAAGCAATGCAACCATATTACCAGTTACTATTGGTGATAATTGTATTATTGGTGCCGGAGCTGTAGTTACAAAAGATGTCCCCCCAAATACAGTTGTCAAAGGAAACCCAGCAAGATGATAATTTATATTGATATTGATGAAACAATTTGTCACTCCCCTAATCGTGAATATTGGAACGCGTCCCCAATTCAAGAAAATATTGATAAAGCAAATAAACTTTATGACGAAGGACACACTATCGTTTATTGGACCGCTCGAGGCAGAACTTCTGGATTAGATTGGCATGACTTAACTGAGAGACAGTTGGATCGGTGGGGAGTTAAGTACCATATACTGGATACTAAAACCAAACCCTCATACGATTTGTTAATTTGTGATAAGGCTATGAACACGGTAGATTGGCGATGAAGATATCTGTTATACATAACACATATAGAGATAATCCATTTATTAGAGAATCTGTAATATTAAACTTAAAGGCTTTGGAAGAAGCTAATATAGATTATCAATATATTGTTTTCAATGATAATGGTGACAAAAAAATTGAAAAATATGTAAATGATTTGCCAGTTTTGTATCATTACAGTGATTATAATTTTGGAATGAAAATATGTTCTGGTGGGTGGGTAGGTGCAATTCCGTTGTTAGAAGGCGATCTAATACACAACACTGGTCAAGATGATGTATTTACTTCAATGTTTTATAAATTAAGTTACGATACATTCGTAAAAACTAATTGTGATTTGGTATATTGTAATGGTATAAAAGTAAATGATAATCTGACAGCCCAAAATGAATTGATGGGTCCGGTGAGTCAATATTGGAATTATGATTCACCGAGAGAGGTATTTAATAGTTGGATGCATATTCGGGGTGGTAAAATAACAGGCGCAAATAACTACATCCCAGCACCAGGCACAATTTATAAAAAATCACTTCATGATGAAATCGGACTCCCCGACTTAAAAACGTTTGGGGGAGTTTGTGATTTTGAATATTGGGTGCGTGTTTTATTTTCAAATAAAATTGTTAAATATATTGAACTTCCATGTTGGATGTATAGAATGTCGGAGTACAGTGCTTCTAATGAAATTGTAGACGGTAAGGTGAATGAACGAGATCTATCACCAATCTTTATTACTAGAATGAAAGAAAAATATCAGAGGTTATTGGATAATGAAAAATAACGCCATTATTACCGGAGGAGCTGGTTTTATTGCAAGTCATCTTGCTGAAAGAATTACACCGTTCTTTAATAAAATTTACTTAATTGATAATTTGGTTAGAACAGAAAATCTAAGAAATATAGAACATCTTTTGAGTAGTGATAAGTTTGAGTTTATAGAAGCAGATATCTCAACTTTTGATTTTAATAAATTAGAAGATGTTGATGTCATGTACCACTTAGCGGCAACTAGAATTAACCGATGTGCTAAATATCCTTATGAGGGTCATCGTTTTATTGCTGATGCTGGTTTTAATGTGGTACATTATTGTGCTACAAACAATGTAAAGATGTTTTTTGCGTCAACCGCTTCTGTATATAATAACCCCAAACGTTTTCCTATTATGGAAACTGATCCATGTGAACCTCATACAATCTATGGTGCGGGTAAATACTATACAGAGAATCTTATGAGAACGTTTGCTAAGTCTCATAATTTACAATATTCTATTTGTAGATTCTTCTCAGTGTACGGGGTTCGTATGGATTGTGAAGGAGCATATACAGAAATCATATATAACTGGTTAAGTTCTATTAGAGACGGAAACAGAAAGGTCAGGGTATTTGGAAACCCAGATGAAAAGATACTAGATTTAGTATATGTTGATGATGTTGTAGATGCTATCATGTTGGTGGGGGGACAATCATTTCCCATGACCAATGAAGCATATAATGTTTCTACAGAAACCGGAGTTTCCATATCTGAATTAATTCATACCATAGAAAAGGTGTTGGGTGTTGAGTTAGAAGTAGAATGTGTTCCAGAAAACAGAACAGATATTGAAAAGAAAAGAGTTGGGTCAGTAGATAAATTAAGAACAACCGGATGGAAAGCATCTCATACTCTTGAGAACGGACTACTCAAAACGTGGGAGTGGATTACTACGTTATGATTATTAAAATTGACCACACACCCAAAATAGGATTATTGGGATTCAGACAAAATTTATTGGCAAATGTGTTAGATGCATTTAAATATGAATATGTATCATTAGAATCTTATACAGACATAGATGAAACATTTGATATAGTGTTGATGTCTGGTGTACATTACATCATACCGGAAGAATTTTTATCTAAAACAAAGTATGGAGTATTTGGATTTCACGAATCCCCCTTGCCGGAAGGTAGGGGATCGGCCCCAATATATTGGACGGTTAAAAATAATAGATCCAATTTCACGGTTACCATGTTTAGAGCTAACAAATACATTGACAGGGGCCAAATAGTTACTTCAGTAAACGTTCCGATTTCTAAAACAGATACGTACTATTCTATAAATGAAAAGAGAAATGATGGTATACAACAAGCATTGTATGTGTTTCTAACGGAACTGTCGGAAGGAATAATTGTTTTACGGGACCAGACAGGATCGGGGTCATATCAAAAAAGAAGAACGCCCGAAGATTCTTGGTTAGATGACAGTATGTCGCTACGAGACTTATGGGATGACATAAGAGTTTGTGACAATACTAACTTTCCAGCATATTTTGTGGTGGACGACACTAAAATAATTTTACGATATGAGGTCTTAAATGATACTGTCTAAATGTCCTCTTAGGATTTCTCTTGCTGGTGGGTCTACGGATCTCCAAGAGTTTATTGATGAATATGGTTATGGTCAGGTTATTAGTTTTCCTAGTACTCTGTATACGTACATAACATTGAACCAACGATATGATGAATTCTATAGAATAAATTACACCAAAACAGAAACCGTAAAAGATCCTAACAAAATCAAAAATGATATAGCTAGAGAAGCAATTAAACATTTTAATCTACCACCTGTTACCATAACATTTAATTCAGACATCCCAACCACTGGAAGTGGACTCGCTTCCTCCTCATCTTATATGGTAGCCTTGGTGGAAGCGTGTCACAGGTTCCTTGGATTACGTAGGTCACAACTTCAGGTGTGTAATCTTGCACATGAATTAGAACTAAAAATCAATCCGTTAACCGGACATCAAGATACTGTTGGTTGCGGCATCGGTGATTTGAAGAAAATCAAATTCTATTCGGATAGAAAAGAGTTTACATATATTGATTCATTGGTGTTGTCTAGCAATAGATTGTATTTAGTTCCAACCAATGTTTCTAGACAATCAACTGACATATTAAAGACAATTGATATTCACAAATCATACGAACTACTACAATCTGTGGATAAGTTAGCTGTGTCTATGAATTATAATTTTGAATTTCATAAATATATGAATGAGGCTTGGGAAAGAAAGAAACAAACTTCTGAAAATATTATGACAGAAGAATTAATACAGTTAGAAAAACAACTGTTAGAAAATCCATATGTTAAATCAATGAAGTTGTGTGGTGCTGGTGGTGGTGGTTATTTCGTTGTCATAACAGATGGTCCTCCCCTCGAAGGCGGCATTGAAATTGACATAGATACTGTGGGAGTACGATCATGGGACATTTAATTTATCGGTTTGAAAAAACAATAGGTCAGTTGAAACTTTGGAAAAATTTTATTATGTTAATGAACATTTATTAGCATTGTTTTTATTGGGGAACGATGGATGTCAGTATTACATTGATGTGGATCAAGGGCTGAATTCCGCACATATATTGAATTTTTTCAAAGACACGACATTACATGATATATGGGGTAAATTATGATTAAAATTTTATTAGTTGGTTGTGGTTATTGGGGAAAGAATTGGTACAAAACAATTATGATTTCCCCTTACGAATTGGTTGGTGTGGTAGACCCCTCACCAGTTATTGATGTCTGTGTTCCTTTGTTTGGTAGTGTGGATGATGTTAATGTTGAATATAGTCACGTTATAATTGCAACTAATGCAGAATTACATCACACCATAAAAGAAAAATTAACTTGTTCCGATAAAAATATTTTGATAGAGAAACCATGTGGTGTTGCTGAACATCGTGGTCAATTAGAAGATTGTTTCCCCGGTTATATATTTTTGAGCAGTCCACAATATAAATTCGTTAAAGATAAGATAGATTCCGGTCAGTTAGGGAAAATACTATATAGTAAGTTCCAGAGAGCTTCAATGGGTCCAAGACTCAGAACAGACGTTTCAATACTTGAAGATTATTTGATTCACGATTTATATCTTTATGAAGGATTATTTGAAAATATTAATTCAATTAGATATGGATTATCTACTACAGTTATAAATCATTTTGATTCTCCAATTCAGTCTGATACTATATTTGTGGATATAGATAACAATGGTCATCGAGCATCATTCTTCAGTTCTTGGATATATCCAGAAAAACTTAGGAGAATAGAAATTATTGGTGACCAAGGATCTATTATATGGCAAGATGATGAAGTGTTTTATTCAAACAGTAGATATGAAAAAATTAATGGTAATGATCATTATAATAATGTAGGATATAAATTAATAGAAGAGGCTCCCTTATCTTTTAGAGGGCAGTTTAAATCTAATCTACATTTACAATTAGATGATTTTATAAATCAAGTAGATAGATCTAAGATATTTAAAAGCACAAATAGTTTAATAGAAAATATTAAATTGTCTATTGACATTTAATGATATTGCTGTTATTATAATATATACCTTATACAAAGGATGGTTATGAAAAAGATTCCGTTGGGCAAACCTTATTTAAATACTGACTATATCCTAGAAGAAGTCAAAACCGTTGTAGATTCCCGTTGGATCTCCGGTGGGCCCACCATTGAAAAGTTTGAAGACTCTGTTAGAGATTGGAATGATGACCCAGAGGGCCATTACATTGCCGTATCTGACGGAACCTGTGCTATTGAAATGGCCCTCAGATGTATCAATGGTGGAAAGAGATTTAATTCTACAGATGAAGTTATTGTTCCGTCGTGGTCGTGGGTAGCTTCTGGATTTGCCGTCATTCATGCCGGAGCGACTCCTGTGTGGTGTGATGTTAACGAGTTTGGTGTTCCATACGTTGAAGATATTGAAAAGAGAATTACTAAAAACACCAAAGCAATTATGGTAGTTCATCAGATGGGCGTACCATGTGATATGGATGCTATCAACGAAATGGCAGAGAGACACAATCTACCTGTAATCGAAGACGCTGCCTGTGCGTTGGGGTCAGAGTATTGGGAACATAGGATAGGACATTCGCCCAATCTTGTAACCTTTTCGTTTCAGGCAAGAAAATGTTTGACTACTGGAGAAGGCGGAATGGTGGTAACCCGTGACCCAAAACAGGCTGAATGGTTAAAATCATTTAGAGCATTTGGTACTTCCATATCTCCGCTTGAAAGAGATAGAGCAACTAAACTACTCAAGGAATCTTTTAATGAGATAGGTTATAACTATAAGATTTCTGATATCACCGCGGCCGTTGGTATTGCACAACTAAAGGTGTTTGATGAAGAAATAGAACTTCGTTCCCGTTTGGGTATAAACTACGACCAATTGGTTCTTGAGAAATTAGATGGTATGGCCACTCTAGGAAACGTGGTCCCGGATTATTGTACACGATATAATTGGCAAAACTATCATATTGTTTTAGATTCTTCTATAGATAGAGACACGGTTGTTGATCGACTACGAAAGAGAAATATTGGATGTAAGTGGGATATTCAGGCTATCCATTTGGAACCAGTATTCAATGGTGAATATGACGATTGTGATTTGCCCGGTACTATGATTTACCATAACCACGGACTTTGGTTGCCATTCTATGCTGAAATGACATATGAAGATCAAGAATATGTTGTAGATAATTTGAAAGAGATTATAGATGAACTTAGATGAATTGGTATCTGAAATAGAAAGGCTTAGTACCACTCATTTATCAAAGACATTATTACATGAGGTAACAGAAGCATCCAAAGTAATAATCATAGGGAACGGTGGATCTAATACTATAGCTTCTCACATAGCTGTAGACTATCGTAAATTTTTGAACAAACGAGTGGATGTATTAACTGACACGGCAATGTTATCCATGTTGGTCAATGATTATGAAACACACCAAGAGTATGCTAAGTTCATAGAAATGAATTACGAAGAGGGTATGTTGGTCATACTCATATCTTCATCAGGCAATTCCCCGAATATGGTTAATGCCTTATTAAAGTGTATGGAACTAAAGTGTGGTATAGTTTGTTTGACAGGATTCGACAGAAAAAATAAATTGAATCTAGCGATACAACCTTACGGACACCGAATAATCTATCACGTTAAAAGCCATTCATATGGTGTGGTAGAGAACGTACACCAAATACTTTTACATTCAATAGTGGATAATTAAAATGAAGACTGCACTGTTTCTGATGAAAATGTATAACGCAGGCCAGTATCATTCTTCTCTTGTATATTGGTATGGAATTCTTGAGCGATTGGGATATCAAGTATTTTATGAAGATTATGATCAATATGATCCAGATGAATTCCATGCGTTGATCAAAGAAAACAAACCAGATTTTATTTTCCATCCAACGTATCAGGCAATCCACACGGAATTTTTAGCACTACGTGAGTTTTCTAAGGTGTATCTACTTCATTCAGATGATGATTGGAGATTTAATAATTATGGTAAATTTTGGATTCCGTTTGTAGATGGAGCAATTGGACTACAACAAACCAAACAAACATATATTAATGAGGGAGCCCCACCGAACTACTATATTAGAACAACCTTGGGGTTCAACCCAAACACGATGTTATTGGACACACAATCGTCTCATAAAAAATCTGATGTAATTCATATGGGAGGCCTTCATGGTGGTCGTGATCAGAGTATAAATCATCTTCAAAATATGGGCGTACCGATCACAGTTCATGATCATGGAATGGTATATTCAGATTACTTAAAACATCTTAGTCAATCTAAGATTGCGTTGTGTTTTACCAATAATTCTGTCATGAGTGCAAAACAAAATAAGGGTAGAACCTTGGAAATTTTGAATTACTGTGTCTTAGCTTCCGACGAATGGCCTGATATGGAAATTATGGATTTGGAGCCTAATAAGGATTTCATTCTATTGGATTACTCAAACACAAAATATCTTGAAATGTTTGAAAAAGTTTTAAATGATGATAAGTTCCGTGAACAAATGTTTAAGTCTGGTAGACACAAATTACTAACCAAGAATACAATATTCCATCGTTGGGATAAGGTTATGTCTGAAATAGATGAAGACTATACTGGAACAAACGTTGATGAAATTCTAAAGGCATATCAATTATGAAAACAATAGTAAGTTCGCGAATGTGGGACAGTTTGACTGACCCCAACAATCCTGTTGAAAAGATTTTGGACTTTGGCCAACATCCATACGCAGATACGTTTATCGAAGAAGATAGATTGGATCAGAGTGAACCGTTGTTTCCATTAGAAGTATATTTGGATAAAGAAACTGGTATGATTCAGTTGGGGGTTGTCAGCGACGCTAAGACCCGTTATAATCTATACAACTATAGTTATACTTCAGCTAATTCTGTATATTCTAGAAATCATTGGGATGAATATTTCAAGTGGACAATGGATAATATTCAGCCGTCAGGCACTGTAGTTGAAATTGGTAGTAATGATGGGTTTTTGATTAATCAATTCCATGAGGAAGGATTGAAAACGATTGGAATTGACTCTTCTAAGTTTATGACCGACTTAGCTCGTTCTAACTACGCCGGTCCTACATTTATAAATGATGTGTGGACTAAAGATACAGCAAATCAAATTGATCATGGCGTAGATCTGATAATTGCTAATAACGTTTTAAATCACTCAAACAATCCTATAGATTTTATTAGGGGAGTTTTTGAAGTCTTACGTCCTAATGGTATGTTCATGTTTGAGTTACCGTATTGGTTTGATTCGGTGAGGAGTCTTCACTTAGATCAAGTGTACCACGAACACATCACATACTTTACGCTGTATGGAGCATATCACTTACTCCGAAAAGCTGGAATGGAGTTGGTGGACTTTCAACATAATGGATATCATGGTGGATCGATTCGTGTGATTGCTACAAAAGGATCTAGTCTACCTCCTACCGAGATTCAAAATCAAATTATTAATGAAATGGAATATGGATTGTTTGATGTAAGATTCTATGAGAACCTTCAACGGGAGTTGGAGATTAGAAGATCGTCATGGTTGGCAGATTTTCATAGATTAAAGTCTGACACTCACACTTGTGATAATGTTGTCATTGGTGTCGGTGCAGCCGCCAAGGCCAATACGTGGTTAAACTGGCATGGACTAAACAAAACACATATTAAATACATTACAGATAGTTCACCATTCAAACAGGGAAAGTATACACCACATAGTAGAATTCCTATTGTTGGTGACGAGATATTTGCTGAGTACGATTCTCCCTATGCTCTGATTCTAAGTTGGAACATAGGTCAAACATTAAAAGATATATTGTTAGACATAAATCCAAACGTGAGGTTTTTGACACAATGATAGTTAGAAACATTTATGATCCGCCGTCGGGAGATCTAGAAAAACATGAAGATGATCGTGGGGTAATCGCGGACATCTTTTATAACGTAAACATCAACCATGTTGCCGTAGTAAAGACTGATGGTCCTTCGGTGAGAGGTAATCATTATCACAAGGAAACTACCCAACACATACTGATGACTTCGGGAACTATGCAATACTGGTGGAGACATATTGATAGTGATGAGTGGTATTGTTTTGATGTACGGCCAGGAAATCTTATCACCACTCCCCCCAATGAAGTTCATACGTTAGTTTATACTGAACCAGGCGAATTCATCGTATTCAGTGAGGGAAAACGTGGTGGAAAAGATTATGAAAGTGATACATTTCGGGTGGAACCATTAGATGTGTAATACACTTATATTTGGTGCCACTGGTGGTATTGGAAGAGAGGTTGCGGGCATTCTAAACCGTGATTATAGTCACAATGTGATTGAATATAATCGTGGCGATTTAGATTTTCAAAACACGGGAGAACGAGAACGTGTGTCTAATGAATTGGATGTACATATGCCCGATTACATTATAAATTGTAGTGGTGTGTTGGGGGAAAACGATTGGTCATATGAAGAAGTATATAACATTAACTTCGGAAGTAATTGGGAAATTATTAAACATTATCTAAAAAATCCTGCCGAAAAAGTTAATATCATGATGATGGGATCTAGTGCATATACCGGAGGACGTAAGAATTATATGTTATACTCTTCCAGTAAGGCAGCCCTTCACAATTTGTGGGAGGGGGCATCTGAGAACTTTGAAGGAACGGGTGTTAATTTAGGGATCTTTCATTGTGGGCCCGTGGCCACCGAAATGATTCCCGACCGACTTAATAAGAAAAATCTTTTGGACCCAACTATAGTAGCAAATAGTATAATCCAAGCAACATTAACCATGACTGAGAATAAAGTCTACAACATATTATAAGGATAAATTATGAAAAAAGCATTTATTACAGGAATTTCCGGCCAAGATGGAAGTTATCTATCTGAATATCTGTTGGGTCTTGGGTATGAGGTTCACGGTATTGTCAGAAGAAACAGTGTGGTCGAGCACCAGAGAAATCGTATCGAAGAGCTTCCAGTAAATCTTTACTACGGTGATTTGCTAGACCCCTCTAGTTTTGAAAGAATTTTAAACGATGTCCAACCAGATGAAATTTATAACTTAGCGGCTCAGAGTCACGTAAGGATTAGCTACGATATTCCTCAGTTTACTGCTCAAACAAACGCAATTGGGGTCTTGAACATACTTGAGGCATATCGCAGGTCTTGTCCAGATGCTAAGTTCTATCAAGCATCTTCCAGTGAAATGTTTGGGTCTAGTGTGGATGATGATGACTATCAAAGAGAAACCACAACGATGACTCCAGTATCACCGTATGGTTGTTCTAAAGTATTTGCCTATAACATTTGTAGAAACTATAGAAACGCATATAACCTACACATTTCTAATGGTATTCTATTCAATCACGAATCTCCTAGGCGTGGTAGTAACTTTGTTACAAACAAGGTAGTCAAGACCGCGGCCGAGATCAAGTTGGGACTTAAGGATGTGTTGGAATTGGGCAACATGGACGCGTATAGAGATTGGGGACACTCCAAGGATTATGTACGGGCTATGCATCTAATATTACAACAGACAGACCCACTAGATCTTGTTGTGGCGACCGGAGAGACACGATCGGTACGTGATATGTGTGTGTATGTATTTGGACAGCTAGACCTAAATTATGAGGACTTTGTGGTCCAAAATCCCAAGTTCCTACGACCGGAAGAACTACCCTATCTAAAGGGAGATTCGCGGAAGATTCGTGAACTAGGATGGGAACCAGAATATACATTTGAATCTATGATGGATGAAATGATTGAGTTCTGGATGAAAACCCTATCATGAAAACAATACTAGTATTGGGTGGTGCGGGGTTTATAGGAGGTCATTTGGCTAGGAAGATGAAATCCGAAGGCAATTGGGTTAGAGTTGTTGACATCAAGGCGCACCATGATTTTATGAAAGAAAGTTTATTTTGTGATGATTATGTGGTGGGGGATTTGAGAGATTTAAGTGTAGTTAACAAAATAGTTAAATGCCCGAATGGAAAATATTTTGATGAAATTTATCAATTTGCTTCCGATTCGGGTGGTATTGAACATACACATACTGGATCATATGATGCTGATATTATTACCAGTTCTGTTTTGATAAACTTGAATTTGCTTATGTCAGTTAAACGTAATTTTTTTGGAAAAATATTTTATTCTTCATCATCTTCTGTATACCCTAGTAATAGTGTTGAATGTAAAGAACATGAGGCATATCCTGCTAATCCAGACAGTGAATATGCGTGGGAAAAATTATTTTCAGAAAGATTATATTTATCTTATCACAAAAATTATCAAATAGATGTGAGAATTGCTAGGTTACATACTGTTTATGGACCACATTCTCCTTGGACCGGCGGCCGTGAAAAGGTACCAGCTGCAATTTGTAGAAAAGTAATTACTGCTTTGTTTGGTGAACATATAGAAGTTTGGGGAAATGGTCAACAAAAAAGATCATTTCTTTATATTGATGACTGTTTACTTGCGATACAAAATTTAATGACCCAAACTACTTGTGTTACTCCAGTGAATATTGGTTCTGAAACTCCAATTTCAATAAATGAGTTGGCTGAAAAAATTATTGAAGTTAGTGGAAAGCAAGTTATAATTAAAAATTTACAGGGTGAAGAATTTAAATCTAAATATGGATTTGACTGTCCTGTTGGCGTTTTTGAACGATATTCTAATAATAACCTTTATGAAAAACATACAAATAAAAAAATAAATTCTTCTTTTCATGAAGGAATTAAAAAAACATATGACTGGATTTACTTTCAAATTAATGGAGGTCTTGTCTAATGAAAAGAGCATTAGTTACAGGAATCAATGGTCAAGACGGAAGTTATATGGCCGATCTTCTGCTTGGGAAGGGTTACAAAGTATTTGGCATGGAACGTAGAAGTTCTAGGGTCAGTAGAGAAAATATAGAACATTTGATTAATGAACCCAATTTTCAACTACTAAAGGGTGATTTGTCTGATAAGGATAGTTTAATGGATTGCTTGCAAAAATCACAAGCCCATGAGGTATATAATTTTGGTGGATTGTCATCTGTCGGTGAAAGTTTTAATAATCCAACTGAAACAATTGATGTAAATGCACTTGGTAATGTTAGATTGTTAGAATGTATCAAATCACAATTTACTAACTCAAGATTTTATCAAGCCTCTTCTGGTGAAATGTTTGGTACTTCTGATGGAACTTTTATGACAGAAACTTCTACACTACAACCAAAGTCTCCCTATGCTATATCAAAATCGGTAGCTTATTGGAATACACAATTATATAGAAGCTTAGGTATTTATGCAGTTAATGGTATCTTGTTTAACCACGAAAGTGAACGACGAGGTATTGAGTTTGTGACCAGAAAAATTACAGATGGAGTAGCAAGAATCGCCTTGGGTCTAAGTGATAGTATCAGTCTGGGTAACCTTGAGTCCAAGAGAGATTGGGGTTATGCTCCTGACTATGTTGAAGCAGCCTGGAGAATGTTACAACAAGATGGCCCCGATGACTATGTTATCGCTACAGGTGAGACTCGTAGTATCAGAGAGTTCCTTGACGCTGCCTTTGCAGCGGTTGACATCACTGATTGGACTACTTATGTAAAACAAGACCCTCGTTATTTTAGACCCGCCGAAGTTGATGTTCTTAGAGGTGACTATACAAAAGCAAAAACCGAATTAGGTTGGGAACCAAGAACAGATTTTAATACTTGGGTTCAACTAATGGTTGAGAATGACATTCATCTATTACAACAATGAAAGACATTTTTGAATACTTAAAAAATAATGTTACCGTGATAGGATTATCTGCTTCCGCAGGTACAGGTAAAGACTATGTTGGTAAACTCATAAAACAATATGGGTTCCATAATATATCATTAGCATGGCACTTCAAGATTCAATGTATATCCCACGGTGACGCTACATACGAAGAAGTATTTGACACCAAACCCCCAAGAGTCCGTAGACTCCTTCAGATCATGGGAACAGAACAAGGTCGTGATGTATGGGGTGAGGACATTTGGGTCAATACTATGTTTGCTTGGATGACCTTGTATCATAAGGATTGGGGTATAGACAAGTTTGTTATCCCCGATGTCAGATATCCCAATGAACTTAGAGCAATACAAAAGTTAGGTGGACGGGTCTATCGTGTCACAGGCGACCGACTAGGTGATCTGACCGAAGAAGCGTGGTCGCATTCCAGTGAACAATCACTAACAGACGATATGAATTTATATGATGGTTTCATTGATAATAACCAAGGGTCAAACCTTGACGAACAACTAAACTCTATTTTACAGGAGATAAGTAATGGCCAAATGGCACCAGTGGGTTAATGATGACAATGAAGAATTGGTTGACGATTACCAAACTTTCAAGAAGATTCCAAGAAAAACAAAACCCTTGGAGGAACGACAGATGCCAAAGAAGAAAGAAAGTTTGAGGGTGCCCAGGCCAGACAAGGAATAGTCTCTTAGAGAATACTTATATAAAAGTATCTACAGGAGATTATTATGAAACTTGAAGTTCTTAGATTTAGTTCCCAATCTGATGACACATTGGGTGCACTATTTGATGTCACAAATGGTCGTAAGTTTTTAGCGTTCACTATTGAAGATGAATTCAGAAAAGAAAAGGTCAAGGGTGAAACAAGAGTTCCTGCCGGAACTTATCAAATTAAACTAAGAACCGTTGGTGGATTTCACACCAAGTATACTGAAAAGTATGGTTCAATGCACAAGGGAATGCTTCATGTTCAAGATGTTCCCGGCTTTGAGTATATCTTAATCCATACTGGTAACACCGACGAACATACTGATGGATGTTTGTTGGTCGGCAATACATCACAACAAAATGTAACCAAGAATGGATTCATTGGTGAGTCTAGTGATGCTTATAAGAGAATCTATCCACCTATTGCAAAAGTATTGGTTGATGGTGGTGAAGTAACAATTACATACGTGGACTACGATACCCCAGCTTAATTATGAAAACTTTGTTAGAAACCATTATTGAAGGATTTATTAACGAAGAACCAATGAAAGCGGTTAAGAAAGATACTAATCGTGTTGTGGTGTATACCAATAAAGACAATTATGATGACGCTATAAAACAAGGAACCCACCGTCCGTTCAATCCGGCTACAGATAAAGATTTGCCTATGGATGGTGAACCAAGTGGTGGTGAACAACCAACTGGTGACCAGCCAGATTTAGATCAAGTAGCTAAAGATTTAAAAATTCTAAAGAAAGGTAAAGTAAGAAAAACAAGCTCGGTTCAGTCTGCTAAGATATTGGCTAAAAACAAAGATAGCATTATAAATATATGGGACGAACCGGAATTGTCAGCCAAAGAAATTAAACAGGCTGAAGAGGAACTTGGCATTGATGTTGCAAGAGCCATGTCAGATCCATTTGCTCTTGCTTATGTAACTGGTGATGATTGGTCATGGGCAGGAGACGAGGAAACACAAAAAGAAAAAATTATTGGATATATTAAGGACCAACTATATTATTGGGTCCGTCCCGCAGGAGAAAATTCTCAGGGTGTTGTGTATCGCCGTGACCAAGCAACTGGCGTGGGTGCACTTCAATTAGCATTTTCAAGTGCAAATAAAAATATGAGTGACGAAGAACACAGACAAGCATTGGAACAACAATTAGAAAATCCAACTTCTGTGTCTGGTGAACTTAACAAGATAATCAGAAAATCAAAGATCGGATCGTCAGAAAGAGTTCAAGTACAAAAAGATACAAAGAACCGCCAATATTCTGGTTGGGTAGAAAAACAAGATGATGGTTATGATACAGAAGTTCGTATGTGGCAAATGAACATGGATAGAAAGGCTTTACAAGCACTTGATGAACGTATGAAAAAAGATCCTCCTCCACCGATTAAAACAAAAGAACCTGTTTACAGGGGAATGGCAATGAATGATGATGATTTAAAAAAGTTCTTAACTCAATTCAAGGGAGGTTCTACGGTAGATTTTCCTATTAGTGCATTTACTTTTGAACCAAACCAAGCCGCAGAATTTGCAGATACTCAGGTTAGTCACGAATACAAACCAACCACTTGGCACGCAGAAAAGGGTGATGATGCTGTTCATGCTGTAATCTTGAGAGTGAATGGTTCTAATGATGAATTGAATGCGTTGTATTTAAACAGCAATCATCAACGAGAAAAATTAGAATGGCAAACAGGAGAATATTACTCTGAACATGAAGTATTGGTGCCATCTGGTCAATATAAAATAAAAAATGTTGAATCAAAAGACCACGATGGTAGAAAATTTATAACGATTGACTTGGTGCAAGGAAATTAAAATGGACATCTTTCAAAAATATTTACAAACTCCAATGAGAATAAAGAAAAATAAAAATAAAAGAATTAAAGAAAATCTTTTAGAAACTATTATTGAAGCATTTGTTAAGGAAGCGCCACATGATGGTGTTGATTTCGGGTCCGATTCTCTTCGCAAACCGGGGACTGTTTGGCGCACCAGCAAAGGAGTGTGGGGAGGTAAACGTGAGAACGGCGACACTAAATATGGATTTAAAGACAGAGAATCTGCTCAACGTTGGGTGGATAATGAACCACGTTTGGGGGGGCCTGATGACGACGAACTCGACCAAATTAACCGTGCCCTTGACCAAGATCCCAAAAGTAAATCAACATCTCGTCAACGATCACAACGTCAACCAACTGGTGGTGAAGAACCCGGCACCCAAACAACTGCACAAGACATTGACAAGATGGTTGATAAAGCTAAAGCGGCTGGGGAATTGCCTTCCGATGAACCAGTACCAGACGAAACGTTTGAAACGGACATTCTCAACACAAATAATGATCTATACAAACAAAGAAAAAATGGAAACGCGGGTAGGGGTGGAAGGACTCCTTCGTTTTTTGAACAAGTATTTACCCAAACTGTTAATAGAATAACATCTGGTGAATTTTTAGAAAAACTCAGGGGTAATACAAATTTTGAAAAATATAGAGAGTCATATGCAAAAATTTCTCAAAAAGCAACAAAATTACGAAATAAAACTGCCCAAGATATGGGGTTCGTTGATTATGATGACAAAAATCAAGATCACCGAACATCCGTGGCAGAATATTTAGCTCTGCGTGAGTCATTTGTTCAAGAACTGAAGGACGAGGAACTTGCATGGAAGATTAAAGATTCTACATTTAGAACGTGGGCTGAAGGAACATTTGATGGTGTGTTTAGATTATACGACTTGATTGAGAGCGATGATCCATCACTTTGTAAATTGGACCCCACTCAACCATATTATATGGTTCAGTCAGAAGATTCAGAAGCGATGATGGAAGATGGGTTATCTCCAGATCAAAAAATCAAACAACAATTGGAAAGATTAAGAGACAGTTCAGAAAAAGAAGAAGACAGAAAACATTATCAACGTGAATTAGATTTGTTTGATGAATTAGGATTTTCAGACACACTTGTGGTCGGAAAAGACAGAAATGGAAGATTGTCCGTATTCCACGATAGTAATAAAGCCAGTAGAAAACTTGACGATATTCAGGCCAATGGTGGTCCCGCAGATATATTACAAAAATTAAAAGAACGATATCAGAAAAATATACCAGAATCAATAGCGATGGTAGCTACCCTTAATGATGGAATTGAAGCTCTCTCCGATGCTAATTTCGCGGCAGTTAAAAATTCTATGGGCATTGAGATTGATGATGATCTTTGTAAAATATTTAACGACGGTGATCGTGCCGCGGGTAGAGGTCTGCCTATGCAAAGATACATTGAAGAGTTAGATAACAATCAGAAATTTAGAAACTGGGCTAGTAAACAAGATGTATCATCTTATGAAAAACTGTCTAATTGTGACAAGGTGAAACTTATGCAACAACACGCTCAGTTGGCCAATGATCCCAGTTCAGATGAATGGGTAAATAAAAAAGGAAATCTAACACAACCCCCATTTTTATATGCAAAATTGTTTATTAAGGCATCTGAATACAGTAAACCTGACGAAATGAGTGACGGTGTAAAAGCTTGTAGAGACCTTCAACAGGGTCATAAAGATGGTGTAAACGGTGCGTATCAAAGTGCGGTTAAGAAAATACATCAGTTGGACAAAGAATCGTGTCTAGAGGGTACGTGGGACGACATAGAAAAAACTTGTGATGGAAAAAATGGAATACACACGCAATTGTATATTTCACACGTTCTTGAGATGTCACATTTAGAAAGTCACATCAAAAATTATGATGGAGATCTTGTTTTGTCCTCTGGACCACACGCTGTATTGACTAGTGAAACTAGACAAGCTGTGTTTGATATGATGCCTGAAGAGATTCGTAAAACAGTAGATCCGAAAACACCAGAAGGACGTAAGTTAATGTTACAGTGGTTAGTTGAAAATTCAAGAATTGATTCTGATCGTGGGGCGTTACGAACCAAGGTTGGTGAAGAAGAAAGAGAACTTATATTAGATAGGTGGAGAACTGCCGGAGATGCTAAAAAAGTGGCACTACAATTCGGCAAAGAGCTCAGAGATGATGTTGTGTCAAAAACTCAAAAAAGAAGAGCTTCTTTTTGGGATAATTTTGGTTCGGCCAAACAACCACAAGAATCCGCACCACCAGAACTAAGAAAACTAATAAGAGACATCGCTCTCTGGAAGCTAGGTAAATATGGAAATTAAAGAAATCAAAACGTTATGTCTGGTCAGAGTTCCGCCTGGCGATAGATGGAGAGAACCAGATGGTAATGAGATATTTGAAACTCTTACATTAGGGTTAGAGCATATCTTTCAAAAGACCGGAGCAAAAGAATACAGGTTCTCAGCTGCCGATGGTGAGATTTATACTATTGAAGAACACGAACTAGCACCACCCAAACCTAGAACTTATAGTATCTACGGCGATGGCTATTAAACTAGGACGAAGGTTATTTGCATCTGTTAGGAATTTAATTCCCGGTGACTTGATAGAGTTTGGTTACAACGGAAAAGTTAGAACAGGTGTGGTCGTATCTCCCGATTGGAAAGGTAATGTGGATTGTTATGTATTTGATAATCCAGAAGATATGCCAGAAGAATTAGCGGAACATATATTGTTGACCACCACTCTTCTTGATAGTGGTGACTTGTATGTAGACTTTGGTAATGAATATGAATTTAAATCATTTAAACAAAATGGTATGACGGGAATACAACAAATAGAATACTTATTAAACGAAGAAGAAGTTGAAGAAGTTGAAGAAGTTGAAGAAGAAACCGTTATAGAAAAGGTCATTGATACAGTTACGGAGGTTACAGACAACCCCAACCTTTACGGTGAGTGATATGGTGGCTAGATTAAATGACAACACAGAACTAACAATGCCGTTACGAAATATAGTTAGTATGGTTTTTGGAACTGCGGTTGCTGTTTGGGCTTACTTTGGTATCATTGAACGATTAAATACCATTGAAACATCTATTATGATGATGGAAAGTGAAGTAGAAAATAACACAGAATTCCGTATTAGATGGCCCCGCGGAGAGTTAGGTGCTCTTCCAGCAGACGCACAACAGTTTATGTTGTTAGAACACATACAAAATGAACTGGACAAACTTACTGTCCAAATTGAAAGCGGTAATGCTCCGTATGACCAACAACAAGAATTAACCTTGGAGTGGTATGCTGAACGAATCGGTGAATTAGAAAAAGAAGTTGAACTCTTAAAAGAAAGGAGATAATTATGTGCGGTTGCTTAATTTGTAGTGGAGATTGTTGTAAAAAGTGAGGTTATGAAAATGAGTTACAATCCTATAAACTATCTTTGGGGTAAAATGATGGCATTTTCAGAAATCTTTAAAGATGATAACAGTTGGAATGAAAAGACTGTTATTGGTTTTATGTCATTTGCAGTAATGACATTGTATAGTATCGTAGATTTAGGAACAGGTCTTGTTGGTATGGACTTACCACTACATGAATACATCTACAATTCGTTTCTGTATTTGACCATTGGTTCATTTGGTATTGCTGGTTTAGAAAAGTTCTCACCAACAGAGAGAGCTAAAGTCGGTCAATCAGAAGAACCTTGACATAAGTTTTTAAAAGGGTTATATTAACTAGTTACTTTTATAGGAGGTTTTGTGAAGAAGTATATTCTAATTCTGGTCATATTCCTGACCGGATGTGTCACGTTTCACCAGACATCACAAGATTGTCCGTGGCCATATACCAATAGTCTATGTGAGGGAAAAAATGATAATTAAATTGATGCCAAAGGTTACCGTAGTTGCACAAACCAGTTTTACAGACCACCCACAATATGATATTCCAGATGGTGGTGATGACTTTATAAGATTGGGTGCGTTCGCTGCTAAGGGTTGTTATGATAGTTTCGGTAAGAATGGTCGGTCAAACGACCAGAACCAACTAGCAATCCTAGAACATCGTCACGGGTCAGTCTTAGAACA
>Ga0070749_10000585_pt1 | contig 24483 bp, 7 predicted proteins | sample VirMetDEL_Nov_18_FD_75180 | JGI IMG/M metagenome (GOLD analysis project Ga0070749, IMG submission 75180) | Aqueous microbial communities from the Delaware River and Bay under freshwater to marine salinity gradient to study organic matter... | ecosystem: Environmental > Aquatic > Marine > Coastal...
ATTCATCTGTTTCACTATTAATATATTCAAACAGAATAATCAAAGATTTGTTTCTAAATTCTACCAGTTCATCAATATAAATTTGTTCGTTTAAGGCTCTAACTATCCAACGTGTTTCTTCACTTGGATATTCGTCAAATGAATTAGTGTCAAAGAAATTGTCCCCGAATCCTGTTTTGCCTGCGGCATAATCCCACAAGTAAGTTTTAAATTTAATCGTACCGTTTTGTAATCCAATTCTAGTCCAAACACCCATGCCATCGTAGCGATACATTTCCCATTTACCTTCACCGTTTTCTTCAACAGTGACGATAGTATTTCTTGTAACGTTTAATGTTGCTAAGTCTGCATACATAGGTACAGTTCTAGTAGACTTAGTATTATTATTGTACTGAATTTCGTTTGATGTTGTTGGCAACCACCAGTTAATGTATTCCCAATAATCTGGGGTGTTATAAAATTCTCCTGTTTGGAATAAGAACGATGCTTCTCGTCTAGTTTCTGCAATAGGATACTGTGCAAGAATAGTGTTTGCGTATTCTAAGTAATTCTTTAGTGCAAAGAATCTATTAAAGAAGAAACTTTGTCTTGGTCTTGCTAATACGCCTGACTGCACTGCCTTTGGTAAGTATGGGTTAGGAACAACTCCGCCTACCTCATCAACACCTGACATAGAATCTAACATTCTATCGTATAGACCTTCTGGTCTATTAGTTGCAGTTTCTGGTCCGAACTTGGGTAATCCCGGTAAGAAATCATCAGGGTAATCTGTTCTAATTAAATTAAATTCTTGGTGAGGTTCTGCATCACTCAATCCTGTAGCGAATCCTATATGAAATACACTGTCATTAACATTTGTATAAGGTTGTGTATTGTATAAACCAAATGTATTTGGTAGTAGTGGGGCAACAAAAGGTATACCAGAATTTTTAGGCATTGTGATATATCTTTGAAGAATGCCGTCGCTTAATGTTTTTCCTAACTGGTTATTTACTTGTCCTGTATTACGAACCCAATAGTACCATACGGGCTCAACTACACCTGATGCGTTAAGTTTTGACTGAACACAGAATTTTTGTGAATCTTTAGGTTGTCCTGTGCCTGTGTATGCTCCGGGTGGTTGTTTACTTTCTACCCAAGTATACACGGCAACGTCTGACCCTGGGAAAACTTGTCCCCATATCTTGCTGTTATATACTATATCATTTTGATGATAGTTTAACCATCTTACTTTGCTAGTATCAAACCATAATTGTCCAACTTGATTCTCTCCCCATAACATACCAGAACTAGATTTTTTCGTACCGTCTGAATTGTATGTTGCAGGATCAATCATAGAAACATAATCTAAATTTTGTCTTACAGCACCACACATTTTGTTTTGTAGAGGATCTATGTAATCTAAGTTAACTAATGTGTTATTTGTTTCCGCACTATAAATTTGCACATTTTGTATTTTGTCAATGTCTACAACCGGTGCTGACTCTCTAAATATACTCCAGTCTTTTAGACCGGTAGAATTAATGTAAACATTTATCTGCCCACCGATATCTGCGTATGATAAATCTGGTGTGCCTATAACTACATGGTTATCATTGAAATCAAGTGCTGTGCCATAATTAGGTTGGTATCCGTAATTTTCATCAAGGGAGTTGCAGTGCTGTGCGTAAACAAATTGTCCAGGGTCTGCAACACTACCGTTGTAGTTTGCAAGATAATCAAACATATAAACTGCGCCGGCATTTGGATAATCATCTACGAATTGTGTTGCATTGTTATCAAATACAGTGTCATTGTGAATATTTTCATCGTCAAAAAAATCAAACGTAGTACCTAAATACCTTGTTCCTGCAGGAGCAGAAATTACTACAGAATCACTTTCGTTAAATTTAATTGTATTACCAAACAATGTCCTAGTCGCACCGTGCGGTGGTAAGATTGTTTGTGTTTCTGTATATAATTGAATACCTAACTCAGCAAATACACTGTCATCAGTTTGTTGTAGAGTTAATCTTTGGTTGACAGCACTTATATCGGCTGATATAATTGAGATTATGAGTTTGTTATCACTTGCGGAAGCCGTCACATTAGTAATAGCATTATTGTTAATCTGGCTTGCAACTTGTTGTGCAGTGCTTCCAGCGGCTACAGGTATGCGGTAACCATTAATTAATAATACGCGGTTGCTTGTTAAAGAAACTTCTGAAGTTCCTACGACTGAACCGTATTTTGCTCCGCCGTCAGTATAACGATGGACAGCACCATCTGTTATGTTTTGACCAGTACCGACAATTTCACCTGGTGCACCAAACAATATCTCATTTGAAGTATAGGTCATATCATTATCATAACCAAACTGAACACCAACTCTTGTTTTATTTCCCGCATTAACTGTTTGGGCCCACTGAAACTTATTACTTTCTAAGGTGAGTATGTCCCCTGCTCTTAATATAGAATAATATCTAATATTAGTTCCAACAACAGCATAAGTGTTATCATTTACTATTGTACTGTTTACTTGTGCCGTAATTGCTTCCGACTGCACGTATGCAGTAAACGTTACACTAGGCGCATCTGTGAGTGTCACAGTGGTCGTTGTAGAACGAGTTGTCTTTAAAGATATTGTATTACCAGCAATATCTTCAATATAATAAACTGTTGAAGATGATACTCCAGAGTCACCAAAATCAGATCCGTCAAATACAACTGGATCATTGACATTCATACCAGTAGTTGATGCGAGTGTAATATAATTTGATGCAACTACTGTTGCTGAACTACTTGTTACTGTGGGCGCAAATGTTAATGGGAATTGCTGATATTGATCTACACCATTAGTATATTGCGACTCAATATTTTGTACTAATCGCTGGTAAATATATCCGGAACCATAATTAGTTAGTGAATTAGGGCCTGTTTTATATGGTGAGCCAACGGCTAGAGTTGCGCCTGTATAGTCAGTAGATACTGAGAAACCAAAATTGTCGCCGGCAGTTGCACCTTGAAGTGTGCCGTCGATAATGATAGGTGTAGTATCATAACTTGCTAAATTAGCAGTACCTGTACCTGATCCTGAGCCAGTAGCAATAAATGTAATCCCCACCTTGCCTTCTACTGCACCTAATGCTTCCCAATCAGTGTCGCCTACGCTAGTAATTTCATAAGTTTCGCCAGGAGTAAAGAAGCCTGCTTCAAACGGAATTCTTTGTTTGCGATATACATAAACTTTATTGTCTACTGGATAACCTACAAAGATCCAATTTTTATCTTTTGAAATGTAAGCATCTTGTCCTACGCCACTTGGCACAGAAATAGCAGGTTGATATTCTATTATATCATCTGTTAACACTGTATTGTTTAGTGTGTAAATATGTAATCTGGGTGTCCCTGTAGGTTCTGTCACAACATAAATGTTGTCTGCGTGTGCAATGCGTGTACCAAAAGAAGGACCACCGGTTAATAAACTTCCGGTGTCCTCATCATAACGCTGAGAATTTGCATTGTATCCATAACGATAAACTTTTCCAACATCAGCATCACCGATGAGGTAACCCATTCTTGGACCGTATGCTACTGAACTACCAAATGACTCTCCATCAATTCTGTCTAATTCTTCTAATTGTGCAAAGTTGATAGATTTTCGATAAACTGCCCATCCGCCATTAACACTTTCGTCAACCCAAATAGTATTTTTAACGAACTCTGCTTCAAGTAAATCTGTGTCATTAATATCAGATGGTTTGTTAACTCTTTGTTCTATAAATGTTAAGCCAATGCCTTGCAGTCCAGTTCGACTTTCAGAATTATCTAATGTTAAATTAATGTTGATGGTGTATATATTTACTACGTCAGTTACAAGATAATAACCGTTAACTTCGGGGCCCAAACCTATAAAGCATACAGGGTCTAATTTTTCAAGTCCGTGTGCTTTATTGAATGTAATTTGAGTTGATTGGGATCCTAAACCTTGTACTCTATCTACAATGCCTACTGTTTTCCAAGTATAAACTCTCCACTTGTTTCTAAAATTTGCTAACCAAGCATAATCTCTTACATAAAAATTATCAATCGGAACTCTTAAACCATTTGAATTTCTAGCGGTACGCAAGTCTGAAAAATAATATGCCGCCATACGCACATCTTCCCAATTGACATATCCTGCACTTGGGTATAATTGTTCTGTATCATCATAATTTGTTGTCAGTAATATATTAGGATCACTAACAGGTCTAGCATAATTATATAAATTGTAAATAGGTACTTCTTGCATTGCTCCTGCAGTTGGAGTACCGTTTGTCAAACTTACGATTCCAGGATTACCTGTTAAATCAGATTGGTTAATTCTAAAATCAACAAAGTTGTTGTTTAAAGTACCACCGAACTGTCCCGACAAGATAGCCCAGTTTTCATAAACATCATAATCAATACCGCCCTGTGGTAAATTTGCGCCTTTGAATGCAGAAACAGCGTTTGGAGTACCTTTGTTCTTAATTAAGTTTTTGTAAACGTTAACTTGTGTAATGTCAGTCAAATCTACAAGAGCAAGATAATCTCTTGGTCTGTAACCAATCAATGAAAACGATAACTGATCTGCGTCTTGTTCTAAGTTTGCTGTATTAGTGTTGTAATACAATGTTTGTTCATAAGAACGTGTTGATGAGTTTGGCAACAAGCCTTTTTGTATCTCGTCATAATCTGTAACAAGCCATTCAGTTTCTTGGAACTTAGATGCAGCCTGAACTGTTTTTAATGCAGTCCAGTATTTGTTTTTGTAGGTAACGATCATGCCTTTAGCATATTTTTTACCAACTGCCCAAGGTTCAATATTGTCCTGATTTAAAATAAATCCAGAAGCAAACATTGTACCGTTCCACTCTGCTGTTTTAACTCCTCGCATATAGATACGGTTTTGACGTAAACCAGTAGTTAAGTTGTATATAACATCGTTAAACACGGTTACGTTATCAAATACGATACCATGTTCAAAATTACTTAAATTAACCTGTAAATATGACATTGCATCACCGCTGTTCAATGTTTTTACATTGAATTTAGTGTCTAAACGTGTGATTGCAAGTTCACTCAACTTAATAGGATATAAATTTTGATTTAATATAAAATTATTTTGCGTAACTGTAAGAGGCTGAACTATTAAACTTTCTTTATCAATTGTTAAGTTCTGTGCGGCTGGGTTTAAAGTAATAATTGATCCATTTTCCCAACCTGTTTGTGCCCAGTATAAAAATTCTTTAGTAATAAAGTCCCAGTTAATTTCTACACCGGAGTTAATTTCATCAAATAGCATACCTTTACGTTGAAGATAAGCAGAGTATCCCCCTAAAAATGTTGCTACTTCCTGAGGAGTGTAAAATATAGTACCATACGGTACTAATGTTTCCTGAATAGCCGTTGTTGTGTATTCGTTTGGTACTTTTACAGTAATTTCATCTACGGTAATTTGTCTGTTGTCGCCGTTGTTAACCGGTTTATCAATAATAAAGTATGCTTGACTTTGAGAATTACCGTATACTCTCCAACCATCGGTTGTAATTTGTACTACGACAGCAGAGTATTTGAGTGTGTCTTCTGGTTGGTTATCATGTAGTAACACAGAATAACTTTCATCAGGAATTAACAATGACGCATTATTAGAATTAGGTGTTCCTTTTTCAACAAAGAATTTTAATAGTGTTTTATCACTATAACCAGCAAGACGATAGATTAATCGAACATCTAAGTTATCAAGTAACGAAGTAATAGAGGTAGTAGCATCAACTCCTCTGACTTTTTCGTAATCAACAATCCAGTTTAAGTAACTAGTCTTAGGCGTGCCGGAACCATATACCTCAACGTCACTAATAATTAAGTGTTGTCTATTATCTACTAGATACTGATTAAATTCTGTATTATACTTGTAATTGTCTAGGTCTACTGCTAAATTAAATAACTGTGCAGGTCTAGTTAATGCAAATAATTTTACAAGATCAAATGGCCATGTAGAACTTCTTCTATAAGATAACTCTGCTGATGCAATATCACCTACTTTCCAATCTCGTCTAAATGTATTAGAGTTATACTGTCCTATAATAGCATCTAGCGGCGAACGTAAATTACCCTGTTCGTCTACTGGTATAATTTTGCTTAATCCAGGACGTGCAACGTTTTCGTTAGTAATTGGGTCACCGTTATTCCAAATATAACCTGCTTCTAAATCTGCCCACAAGATATCGTTGTTACTTGTGTATGGTGCAGGACCATAACGATCTGTCCACCAACTTGGCATATTAGCAAAACCTAACATTTCCCATGGCGCAGTATTTGGTTGGAATGAATCATAGAAGAATTTGTACAACCCTCTCCAGTAACCTTGATATACTGGTGTGTTTGTTAACTTGTTACCAGATGCTGTATAGTTGTAACTAAATTGATTTCCAGTAGAATAACCTTGTTGAGTTTTATAATTAATTCTATTTGAGCCTGCCCAGTTTAAGAACATAGGCGAGTACATCTTTAAGAAATCTTCATTAGAATAGGTGCCTTCTCTAAAGAAGCCAGGCATAACTTCATATTCTTTGATAGGAACTTCAGTTGACAACTTAATGTTGTTATAAACTCTTTGTTCAAATTCAAGTAACAGTTGATCTCTAAAATCTGTTAAGCCATATTCGGTGCTATACTCTCCATAAAGAGTCGTGTATGACCCGTCATGACCTTGAATTACGTAAGTTGGTGCTGAGTAATTAGAATCTAAAATTACTTGTGGGATAAACTTAGGATACATGCCCAACTTAGTTGGTGTATTAGGTACGTATGATCCATATGTTTGATTATATTCTTTTACAGTAATTACATCATTTGGTTGTAATGCTACAGTGACATTTAATGAAGGTGCTGTTGTAGAAATAGTGTAATCTCTATCCTTAATTAACTGCGTAGTAACTTGTGTCCCATTAACAACGGTTGTTTTATATACCAAAACACCACTGTAGTTTGCAGTTGTAAAATCGTAAATTTTTGTTAATGGATAAACTGATTCTTGTAGAGCATTAGCAAACGTATAATTGTTTGATTGATATGGTGCTTGTGAGGGCATCATATCGCTCCAAAAGAACGGATCTAAATCTGACTTAGAAGAGGTTACTGCATCTAATGTTTGATCTAAAATATAAGAAGCAGAAAATCTTTGTTGCCAATCGATACCTGATGCAGTTTTAACTAACAGTTGTTTATATTGTACATATGCTTCACTGTTAAATTGTAACGCATCAAAAATATTATGCTCAGACTTACGCAAGAAGGTACCGGGCAATACTAATGATGCAGAGTTTTGTATGATTTTTGTACCGTATGGTATAAGATTGCCTAAATCTCTGTAATTGTTTGAACCAAATATTGCTCCTTCTATACCGGGAGCGTTAACAAATATATTTTGATACTGTGATCTAATTTCGCCAATATTAATTTCTGTTAAATCTTCATTAAATGGATTATTATTTAAGTTAATAGGAACACCGTAGTATGCATTGGCGCTAACTTGATTACTTAATAATAAGATTTGAATAGGTGTATCTTCAGTTGGTGCTGTGTTTAAAGTTACAACTGTAGAGTTGCTTGTTCTAGTAACTGTATAATCTGATGGTAGCACAAACACATTATTTAAATAAACTTGTATTGCAGGCCATTTAGCAGTATTTTCAGGATCATCTGGTACAACAGCAATATCACAAGTAAATTGGGCTGTGGTCCCTTTTGTATATTCTAGTTCAAATATTTGATATTGAACTGAGGGGGCAACGGCTGTTTGCCAACCCAATTTCCTTGTAAAATCTATATTACTTGTGTAATCATATATGTAACCAGTATTAACTTTTTGTTCAACAGGTTCTGTCCCTGTAACATAAGAAAAACTTTGACTGTTTAATGCGACATCAAAACTAATATCACCTACGTTATCAATATTAGAATAACTTAGAGGAAAACCTAATATAGAATCGTTTGCGCCAGTGCCAACACCGTATGCAAATAATTTATTACCTACAAATGATGTGCCTTGATAGTAATCTGCGTCTCCGAATGAAATACCGTTGCTGTCAAATACATCAAACAATGGTGCTTGATTAACTGTTAGTTTTTGTTGTGCTTCTGACCAATATTGACCATCAAACCAGAATGTTGAACCTTGATAATTGTAGCCACGTAAAGATACTGTTTGATCGTTTTCCTCAACTGGACTATCTTCTGCTTCTGTCAATGTTATTACTGCTGGACCCGTAGAAGTTAGTTTTGAAAAGCCAACAACCCAAATTTTATTTCTAACATTAATATTAGTGTCTGCCGCAAAAACAACCCTGGCGCCTGAAAACAGTGCGTATTGGTCAACAGTAGTGTCAGTACCTACGATAGACGCATTTGTTGTACTAGCAAAAGTAGTTGCATCACTCCATGAAACTTCTAAAATAGTATTTGTACCAGCAATGTCTATACTATCAATTTGTGTATTTCTTGGTAAAATATTTGTAGAGTCTGTAATATACATACCAACTTGAAATACAGTATGTACATTCGCTGTTGGGATTGTAATATTTGTTACAGTCCCGGCTGTTACAGCATTGATAGTAGCGGTATAATCCGTGTAGGTTTCAACATCTGGATAATAGTTTTGTTGGTTTGCTACTTTTGTAAATGCATTAGTTGTTCTAGTGTCGATAAAGTCAATTGGGTTTTTAGAAGCCGCACCAGAATTAAAAAGTTTTAAATTTGGATAAAACTCAATGATAGGACGCTTTGCTTTATTTGTTCCAGTAGCATACGTTGTTATAATAGTTGGGTCTTCGTTATACTCTGCTGTCGCATTAATAACATCAATGTGGAACCATCTGTTTGATCTAGACCAAGCATTGTTATTGATAGAGTTTCTAGCGATTGTAATATAATCTGGATCAATAGGTATAAACAATTCTGTATCAAAATTACCGATTGAGTAAGGAAGTATATCGTATGGAATATAGTTAGCGCCAGTAAAATCTTCTGGGCACAACAATGTATCAGTTGGAATAAGTTGTATGCTAGTTCCAACTCCCTCTACATAATATTCCCCGTCTAAGTAACTAGCAGGAACTACATCTCCATCAAATTGTACTTTTAAGCCATTAGTAAAAGTTACACCATTAGTTGATGTGAATGTTTTTTGTCCTAAAATATCTTCATTAACATTTAACGTGTTTGTTAAATTGCTTTCAACTAATCTAATAACACCTACTTTATTTGGATTTGTTCCATCCTGATAATACAACGTGTCTAACGGTGCAGATAGATATGGAATTCGTAATATCAGCCCTGATGTGCTTCTATAAAAACTTAAACCAACATACTCTGTGCCATAAACAGCAGTAATTTTTTCTTCTGTTGGGATAACACCAGCTGGTATTAATCTAATTGTAGGGTTTGTAGGATCCCCCACATATGTTATAGTATAAAAGTTTTCTGCTACAACTGAATAAAAACCTTCTTCAAACAAACCTTCATTTACATTTGCTTCCATCTCACCTGTGTCAGCAGTTAGGGCAAGAGTAGCACCGCCTAATGTTTCACTAATTGTGAATGTAGTTGAAGATATAATATCTTTAACATAATAGATTGTGTCTACATCTAAACCACCTAACAATGGAAGACCGTTTGGTTGTGTAAATGTAACTGTTTGATTTTCTATTAACGCTGATGTGTCACCAGATGCGAGTACTAACTGTGATGTAGTAGTTTGATCTATTGACAAAGTAACTGGTGCTACAAGTTCAGGAGCCACTAAGTTTACATCATAGTTTGCTCCATTTTCATCAAAGAATGACTGAACAAAACCAACTTCTTCAGGATCTTCTGTATTATAAAACATTACAGTTAACCCTTCTAGCGATGTTACACCATCGATGTCTCCAATCTCTGATAATGTTTTTCCGTTAATATCTACAAATAAGTCAGTAGAAACAACATCTACTGTGTTGTTGCCGGGAAAAATATATTGATCTTGGGCTGAACGGCTAGGTACTGTAAATGTTACGTACCCTTGATTAGCACCGTTATTAGAAACACCTAATATGTCTCTTGTATATTCATTACCATTATATCCTGTTACGCCAGGTACCCCTTGAATCCAAAACTGAGTTTCTTGGTTGACTGCAAATCTATAAGTGCCGCCACGCAACATCGTAATTGTGGGATTGAGAGTACCTGAAGCCGCGCCAGAAGTTCTGATGTTGTATGCTTGTGGCAAATCTGATACAACATAGTCTGTTTCAGCAAATACAGTTGCACTTGCTATAGTAACAACAGGCGGGCCTTCTGGAATCCAATAGTATTGATTAAAGTTAATTGCCTTATCTAAATTTGTAAACGAATCCCAAGAATAAAATTCACTTTTAAATAGTTTAGAATTATCAACTGTCACCCCGCCCTTTAATTTAAGAGCATCCAACATACCTGGATAAGTAATAAAGTCTTGTGCTACTGATTGATTTTCTTTTAAGAAAGCAATACCCGGCGCTAATTGATAATCTGTTCTAGTTTTTGTAGGCTCTGTTACGTAATAGTCATTTGCATTAACACCATAACCAAATTTACTACCTACATAACCTTGCAGTGTTTCGTTCTTTGGTGGGTTAACTAGTTGGTCAAGGGTCGCTCCTAAAAACTGTGCATTTGAAGGAGTTTTAAATATCTCTGGTAGAAACTCAAGTGTTCTAATTCTATGACTCATCTACATACCTTTAAGACTTTAATGTGTCTGGCGTAAGTGCCGCTACGATAACAATGTCATTAGTAGTTGCCGCATTAGCAAATATTTCATACGGTTTGCATTTGATTTCATACAAGTCTCCAAATTGTGATTCTGGATCGTTTGGAACTAATACCACCGAACTTAGATATTCTCCTAACTGTTCATGTAAGTATGCACTTAACTCAGAGAAAAAGAACGTGTCTCCAAAATTCCAATAGTTAATATCAAAATATGCATCCATAGCCGTTAACACAGCACTTCTAATTTCACTGTTACTGGCGTTTGTGTTCGTTGCTTTGACTACTTTGATAGTTGCTCTAAGAGCCCTGTCTGCTTTTTCACCAAACAACGGTTTAAACGTAACACTATTTAATATCACTGAATCTGACAACATTTTATAGTTTTGAATCAATGGATATTCAGCACTTAATTGATTAAGTGTAGGTTCTGTTGGTTTTTTAACAGTGTTAGTTGTATCTTTAATCCAGTTTTGGTAATCTGTGTAATAAGCATTTGTAACCAAATACAAATCAATAATGTTTGTTGTTGCTGGATCAATACGTGTTGTGTTGTTTGCATTATGTCTATATTGGAAAGACAAGCCTTGTCTACCTGGTTTTACTGAATAATCTGTTTGTTCGATCAACACATAATAAGGTGTTACTATTGTAGGATCTTGTACAGTTTTATAAAAAAGATTATCTGTGTAAGCATAAAATAATGTTCCTACCGGATATTCATATTTTACAACTTCAATTTGATTTTTAGTAGCATACGTATAAACAACATCTGTACTAGGTACAATTAGTTCTCTTGTTAAATTGACAGGGTCGGTTATAGTTCTAAAGAATACATACACACCTATATTAGCACCGTTATTAACATAACCGGTAATGTCGTTAAAGAAGTCAGGATCTAAAATTAATTGACGATTGTTTACATCGGTCGCCGCAACTTCAACTTGAAAGTCATTTACATAACCGTCGCTTTCAACTGTTTGTCCTAAAATGTTAACTTTGGTATCTGTGCCTAATGCAGTACTAGATCCAAACTGTGAATTAATTCCTAACACATTAATAAAATCTTGTATAATTTTTCCAGTAAACGGATCGTATACTAATTCGTTTGGACTAAAAGTAAAACGAATGTCGTCTGCACTACCAAAATAATAAGTCAATGATTTATATGTTACTGTATATCTATTGTCTCCTAAACTAGTAAATTTAACAAAATAGTTTGGATCAGTATATGTACTGATTGACCAACGTTCTTGGTTAACTAATAAAGAGTTATTAAAAACTAATGTAAAATCCTGTTGTAATTCTATCTTTAAAATACATTCTTGTATAATCTGCGGTGACAATGAGTTATCAAAAACTGGAATGATCTGTGATAATATTACTCCGTCTGGTACATAACCATTAACGGTTACTGGACCCTGTCCGTTTGCAAATGTTCCATTGCCGTTATTGTTACCATCACCGACAATATTAAGAACAGTAGACCAAATATAAGTAGATTCTCCGGGGCCGGGTACGCCAACAAGTAATCTATTATTACTATCAAAATAATAACCAGTAGGTGCAGTGAATTTTAATATTGCGCCTGCTGTTACATATTTTGCATTAGTAGTTGTGAATGTACCTAACGGAGCTGGATTTTCTACTTCGCCAGTAAGTGAATATAAGTAACCGGACTCATTAGCGGCATCTACAGAACTTACTTTCCAATATAGTGCAGGATCTCCTGTACCTGGATATGCATATCTAGTGTAATTTTGAATATAATATTGTGTTGCTCTGTTTAATGCTAATACAGATGCTAAATCGTCAGTAAAAAATTGAATAATATCACTTGTGTTTTGTACTTGCAGTGTTAAATATCCATCTGTATCACTTTGATACAATGCACCGTCACTACCAAAAGAGTTTGTACTAGAATATTTTCCAGTTGGATCTAACAAATCTAAATTTTTAGAAATACCAATAGAACTTCTGTTTACTGCTTTAGATTTAATAATTGAATTATAAAGTGTATAAGGGAAGTTAGTATAATCTTCTCCATTTACCATTCTATTTTGTGTGTAGTATCTTGTTGGTGCACGTTGCTTGATAGAATCTAACGACTCTCTAGCCTGTGCATTAGAGACTGTAAGCGGCAAGGTTAAAGACATTGTTAAAGTTTCTCGTCTACCTCTTCTACTAATATATGTAATTGCCACTGAAATACCGTTCATTTCAGAAGGATCAATTTGATATGTTAGTGCATTACTTGATCTTACATATGCTCTAAAATTACCAACAGGTATCTCTGAGAATACTCCATCACCAAACACATAAGTTACTTGATCGTTTGTGCGGGAGTTTACAGAGAATATCTTTTTATTTGATGATTCTGTTTGTAAGTAGGCATCTGAATAAACATTATCGACTTGTTTCCATAATGTTCTCGTATCATCGGAATTAAGTTGGTATAACCATGTATCAGTCTCATTTATTCCATTGACATCAATATCTTGGGTTTCATTTGATATTGCTTGCTGAAAAGTAAAATCATTTGTTTGCAATGTTCCCTGTTTAAAATAAAACATAAAACCTGTATTAGGACTTCCAAAACCTAACCCGTCATTTCTTAGTAAAATATTCATTGTGCCGCTAGGTGTAGGGGGAATTTCATAAACATAATCTTCATTTAATGATGTGGCACTTACTAATTCAAAATTCATTGATTGTGCATCAACTACAGAAGTGAACGGTATAATTGGTAAACTACCTTCTGGAATACGCATTGTGTATTCTGAAGTTTGTACGCCCATAATATCTGCTGAGTTTGCAGGTCTGCCAATTTTTTGTGAATCTATGAAGGTAGCATTTAGTACAGAATTAAATTGATCTTGCCACATATTATTTGCAGGATCATTCCAAACAATAGTTTTGTTGCTTAGGCTTGCCCCGTTCATGTCGGTGACATTTTCTGTTGTTCTGAGTGCTGTGACTTTCATATAGCCAGATGCACATGTATTTCTTTTTGGAGTATAACTTACTAAGTCTGCAAGTTTGATAACTGAATCTCTACGTTCAGCAGTATCAATAAAGTTTTCTCTGGTGTTTAAGTCATTTCTAAACGCAAGACCTTGGCCCATAAAAGCCATAACATCAAGCAGAGCAATAAACTCTGATGATTCAATATAATCGTTATACGTTTCTGGATAATATAAACGTATGTAATCAATAAAACTTTTGCGTAGGGTTTCGTAGTCGTAACTTCTGAAATCCGCTTCTCTAAACGTCTGATAGATTGCTTTCCAGTCGTTGACTCCGAATAATCCTGATTGCCTTGAACTTGTAGCCATAGTTATTCTCTTGTGTTAATATATTTATCATTATGGAAAAACCGAGTTTTTTATTAAACTTCAGCCGCAGACAAAGATTCTTGGTCAAAGAATACAGCGAGATCAAGTGGGTTGTTGAAGGGATTGACAGACATTTGCATTTCTACTAAAATACCATTATCTCTGGTAACCGCAGTAACAGTGTTGACATATAACCGAGGATCTAAAGATGCTACTCTACGAACTTCATTTTGTACTGCGTTAACTACATCTATAGTATTAGGATCAAAAACAAAATCCCACAATATTGTGCCGTAGTTAGGTTTGCCTACTTTTTCACCCTTACGAATGTTTAATGCATTAACAAAGTCTTGTATGACTAATTGTTCATCCGTCAAGCGAAATTTCTTACCCCAAACAATACCGCCTTGGGGTATAACACCGTCACCAACGGTATTATAACGAGTAGACGTAACCGAATAAGTCCTAGTTTTGTTTGCGTTTTTTGTTGAAAATCCTATGTATGTTGGCATAATGTATTTATCTTATTTTTTCTTGTATCCTGAGCCTAGATCATCATTAATAACGTTATGGTGTAACATGTACGCTTCGTTAGTTTCACCTGCCCAGAATGCGGTGTCTCCTGCGTTGATTACTGCAACAAATTTTTCACCTACGTCTTCAATAGAAACAATCTCGTCCCAAAAAGTTTCATCATTTTTCATACAAGCAACTTCTTTACGTATAAGATTAGGGGCATCAACGAACTCTAAATCTTTAGTAAAGATAGGTGCGGTAGTAGAACACACTAATGACACCCCTGATTTAGTAAGTAATCTTACACACGGTTGCAATTCTATATAATTGAAAACCACTTTACCCATATAAGTCTCTAAACTTGCATCACCTTTACCTAAAGAAATATTATGATCTGTGCGTAGTTGCCATGCCTGTTCTATTAATCTACTGTTAATGACAGTTGACTCTACTGCAGGTATATAACTTTCTAATACTACGCAACCGGCTCCACCGGGGGATGGATTAGTGTTGTCGTCAGATGGACCAGTAATATTTTCTACAGTGTTTTCTTCTACATCCGCTCCGCCTTCTTGTACGTTTTCATATGTTTTTGGTTCATATGGGTTTCTGTCTGACACTGGGCCAACTACCCATACAAATTGGGTTCCGTTGTATACCCAATACCCGGGTGCTGTTGCATTGTCAGCATTGGTGTATGGGTTGTCTCCCAAACCGTCACCGTAGTTCCAACCTGTTTCGTCAGATAAACTAGAACCCGGAGTTGCGGCATTTCCGACTCCGCCGGTGTAATTCCATGACCAATTTCCGCCACCAAGATAACCAGTTTCTTGGTTTAGATTAATTACTACACCTTTTTGAGAAAAATCGTTTGGTGTAACAATGTTTTGTGTTTCGGATCCACTACCTACTGTTGAGTTAGCATAACCACTAAAATTAAACGTTTCAGGGTTATATGCGTTATAACCAGGAGCATTAAACCATTCATTTGTCCAGCCTTCGCCCGGAGAAGTTCCTTCAGCATATACTCCTGTAGCATTTAGAATTGCATTTTGTACGGCTGCGGCATCTGCGGCAGTTGTTTCACTACTTCCATATGTTTGATTTGCATCGTTCTTAGCCGTATTTTGTAAAGTATTAAGCACTGTTGCTATCTTAGCGATAGCCGCAGCCGTATCTGTTGTAGCGGCTCCTGCATTTGGCACTGATGGTATGGTACCAGTGGCTGTATCGTAGGCTGTCACTGCCGTTTGTAATGCTGTCACGGCTGAGTCGTAAGCAGCCTTTGCAGTTGCAATTCTTGCATCTCCTTCTGGGTAACTTGCAAGTGCTACTGAGTATGCTGATTGTGCTGTCGCTAACGTTTCGTCTAAGGCTATAATTTCTTTGCGTTTTGATAGCAATATGTCATTAAATATTGACAATCCCATTGCTTTGTTTACGTCTGCTCTTGCTATTTGACCTAATAGATTAGGTCTAGGGACTTGTGTCGGGCCTATTGTGTTATTAATTAATGTAGTTAGTTTACTTCTATTAAATGTGTTAATACCGATTGTTGGTGTTTTAGCATTATCTCCGGATGAGCCAGTCAATGACTTGAGTGCGGAGACAACACCTACTGCAACATCTCCGAGACCTGCGGCGCCAGTTCCTAATGCTGTTACTCTACTCTGAATAAAGTTATCTGCAAGTCCGTCTACATTACCTACGCCTGACAATAATCCCGTAACTGCATTACTAGAATTCCCTACGTCAACTCCACTAAAGGCTTTTGTAGCAAGTTTACTAGACACTTGACTGATGAGACCGGAGGAGCCGGCCATTCCAGGAACCAGTGGATTTTTATTAACACTTCTAAGTATGTCTGAACTGTCTACTGTCATACCTGCTATTGCACTACCGCCGGGTAAGTTTGAAATACCTGAGGCTGCGGCCGCGGCTAAGCCTGGCGCTAAACCTCTTTGAACTTGGTTTGCGGCATCAACCATTACCACACTGTTACGTGCTAGTGCTGATACGGAGCCACCCGAGGTCGCTGACCTAAGATTGCCGGCTAGAGCAGATAAGTTTTGTGGAACATTAGCAGTCATTGGTACAAAAGTTTTTGTGATTGTTTTAAATGCTGATGCTACTGGACCTAACTTGGTATCTAAAGAATTGCTAAAATTTGCCGATCCGGTTGCGGTCGAGAGTACAGAATCAGTAATAGATGCTAGTGATGCGGCAACCCCTCCTGAAGGACCCGTAAATTGTGCCTTGATAGCACTTGCTGTTCCTTGACTAACGGCTTTTTTAATTGCATTTAAATTATTTGTTGAATTATTTCCGGCTGGGGCATATCCATTGGCTACTCGTTTAACATTATTAATACCTGCATTTAAATCAGGTGATGATGCCGCAGCCGATACAATACCGGTCAATGCACCATACCCTTCGTTACCTGTGATCGTTCTATTTTTTGTTAATCCGGTCTGGGCTTTTTGTAAGTTAGTTACTATTGATTTACTCTGTGCAGTCGTGCTTGAAATCAAGTTATCATATGAATTTACTCCGCCTTTACCTGTAAATATATTGTTTGGCATCACTGTTCTAACAGCGGCATCGGTAAATGCACCAGTGTATGGATCTTTGGCTTTGCCTGCTTTTATTAGAGTGTTGACCATAATGTCTGCGCCAGGTTTTAAAATTCCTCCAGCAGACAACTGAGTTGGTGTTTGTGCAAAGGAACCGATAGCCGCTGTACGTACACCTGTGACATTATCAACATATTGCGTTGCGCCTGCTAAATTAGTTGCAACTGTTGCCGCGGCGCCAGGGCCTGCCGCCGCGAGTGTTGCCATACCACCTAGTAATGATGTAGTTGCACCTTTATCTACTGCTTTTGATACTGCGCCAACTTCTGGTACAGATGACACAGTAGCAGTTGATAATCCCGGAACCGAAGCATTAGCGGCGGCGTCATCAATAAGGTCACTTACATTACTTGGGGCCGCAGCCGGTAACTGTGCATCAGCAGAGGGATCAACGTTTACATCAACACCTTGTCCTGCCATAAGCCATGGGTAATGGGCCGGAGCACGTGATGTTATACTGTCTAGTTTTCCAGGTGCGCCTGCCCATCCAACAGTAGAATCAAATAACGTATCTGGATGTTTTATAATAGCGATCGGCTCAACTGCAACCGGAGTAACTCCGGCTTCTCCATCATTTAAATGCACCTTAGATCCATTGATATATGCTTCTCCACTTGCTTTACCAGACCATTTACCTGCGGCTTCCATGGCAATATTTTGATCTGACTTAAATAATAAATTTTGCAGTCCATGTAATTCGTACACATCTCCTACACTTTGCTTAAACTTTTTAACTGAATTAAAGATCATATTTTCTTGTGCATTTATATTAACATCTTTGCCGGCATGTATATTAACCATATTATCAGCATGTAAATTTAAATCACCTTGCGTTCTTAAGTTAATAGAGTTTGTTGAAAATACGTCAACTGTGCCTTCTTTACCTAACTCAATATAAGATTGTCCATTAGAATGTAGAAGCATCAATACTTGTCCATCATCACTCATTAATATTTGATGACCTAATGCTGTACGCAGTCTAATTAATTGGTCTCTACCAATTATATCACCATCATCCATAACGAGTGAATGACCACCTCTACGTGCAACAACACGCATTGATGTGTTAAAATCATCCTCTGTGTCACCGGATTCTTTTTTGTTTATTTTTGATGCTAATGAGTTGGCGCCACCGTCTGTGAATCCACCTTCATAAATAGGTCTACCGGGTGTGCTTACACCCCAACCAACTCTACTAGTTGCTTCACGTGATGCACTAGAACCGATAGGTCCTCTGATTCTATCTCTAAGAATACCTTGCTGTTGCATAATAGATGCGGCATAACTGTGAATAGGTTTTGCCGCAGTTAGATAATCAGGCGAGTCCGCAATATCTTTGTTATTTGTATTGATGTTTGTTACTGGTAATGTCGTTGCACCACCATAACTTTGTGCTTCGCCTTCGTTTGCAATAATATTATCAGATGATCCAATTGCAGGAATCATTTGTAATTCATCTGGATCGGGTACTGCACCTATGTAAAACCCGTAGTTTAAATCTCCGTTAACAAAAATACAAATAACTTTTGTACCTATATCAGGTGGTGCGTTCCATTGACCATAGGAACTAGGATTTGTAATATATTGCCCATATTCAGAACTAGTGACATTTCCGTTGTCATCTGTTTCTTCAGTGGGAGATGCTGTGGGTCTGACTGAGCCAAAGAACGTGTGTAGTCTTCTTACTGGAATCCAAGTGTCTCTATCTTGTGAGGCTTTATCAAATGACTCACTAGGAAACACAAACAGTTTACCTGAGTTTGTGGGGTCAATGTTGTCCATAACAGTAGCAATAATAGGAACATTCTTAATGGTGGCGACCCCTGCGCCTGCTTCATATTTTCTTACTTTGCCTCTGGGTTTAAAAACATTTCTACTCATAATTAACCTGCATCGTCATCCGAATTATTAGTTGTTGTTGTGTTTGGTGGATTACCATTAATCACTCCTGCTGTGCCTCTACGGTCTGTTGTTGGATCTGTTAATAATCCTGTATTAGAAGTAGTACCGCGTTTATCAGCAGTTGGGCCATTTCGGCTCATTCGTCCATGTCTTTCTTCTCTATCGTTATCATTTTCACATGCATCTGAATCTGGGAAAGTATTTATAACTGCTTCTAAATCTTGTGTAAACCTTCCTTCTGAAAAGTTACTTGTAATAGTTACTAGTCTATAACTAACACCTACGATGGTGTTGGCAACATTGTTTGGGTATTCAAAAAATAATATTGACTCATTAATATCTAAAATGCCTGTAGGATTACCGTCTGTATCATAATCTACTGCTTCTTTAAAATCTATTTCAAAAAATACTTGTCCGCCATTTGCCGCAACTCTAAATCCATCATCTCCATAAAATCGTTGATAAACCCCATCGGTTCTGGAATCTGATACTAAAAAGTCAGGATCTCCTAATATTTTAATTTTAGCGGCGGCATATGCATCCGGGGAGTATAAACTAGTAACATAATTATTTTGTGCTTCTCTACCACCACCAACACTGTTCATTGTTGGTTCTGGTGTAGGTTGACCAGGCTGGCTAGGCACATCTGTATCTCCCCCTGTACCAACGCCGTCAGCATCGTTTACCGTTCCTAATACTTCATTATAATATAAGTTATCTAATTGTTGTGTGTATTCTAAGATTTCTCTATTTTCACCTGTATACCAGTACTGATATCTCTTATGCGGACCGTAATAACCTATGCCGGGATTAACTACAGATGATCTAATTACTGGTGTTTGATATGTTTCAAATTTATATACCGTAGTGTAGGCCCAATCGGCAACTTTAGGATCCCATACAGCATTCTCAATTTGAGGTGTCACGTGATACCAAGCAACTGGCTTGTTAGCTCCAGGATTGTTAGATGGTTGTTCACGTTGGGTGTCTGGAGTCGGTTGATTTGCATAAACAATTTTTAATGCATCTCTTAGATATGTACTACCTTTAACCAATTCATCAAATACTTCTATTACAGAAGTACCCATGGGGAACGTTATAGTCCTTTTTGTAAAGTCTGGTGTTTGTGTAGCAGAATTCTCGTCTGTTGATTCGTATGAGTTGTCGATGTCCGCACCGGGGAGTTTACCTTTATCAACGTCTTCAGGTGTTATTAGCCTTGCAGATTTTAATGCGTCCCTATCTGGGCCAATAAATTTTGCTCTAAATTGATTAGCCGTAGTACGTGAACCAGCCGATACTTCGTTTGCTTGGGCTTGGTTCATCAATGTTAAAAGACCAGTGTCGTTAACAATGTTGATTGTGTTATTATCATCAACGATCACACCAAGGGCTTCTTCAAGTGTTGCGGCTGTTATAGTGCGATCGGCTGTCAATCTTCCTCTCTTTACACCGAATGCTTCATTTGGTGCTACTGCCGCACAACTTATATTGTATATTACAGCAGATCCTTCAATTCTAAATCTTATTGCTACAATATTAATGTCCCAATATGTTTGGAACATGTAATCTCCAGATCCATTAGGATCTAAATCAGTTCCTTCAAAATCTGTTTTACCATTTGCTACGTATCCATTTTTGTCATAACCCAAAAATCTAACACCAATAATAAAAAACTGTCTGGATGGGTTAGTGGGAGCACCATTTGCATACGCCGTTCCTTGATAATAGTTAGCCATTGCTTCAGACGCTTTACGCAATTTCGTAATAAAAGAAAATCCATATGGTTCTGTTATTGTGAAAGAAATATCATATGCGTTAGTTGAAGACTGTGTGGCGTCTGCTCCAACTGCTTGTTTAATTTTTAAATTATCAATATAAAAGTCGGTATTAAATTCAGGTGCTCGTTTAGATGCATTATTGTTGACTCCACCTGATTGTGCAATTAAGTACGCACCAACATCATTGTTTGAGCCGGCTGTAGCATTTGCCAAAGCATCAATATCTTTTCTTCCAGATGCCACAAAGGCATCGTATGCATCCGGTGTAATCATATACAACGAAATTTGGTATGTGTATGACGATAACGCTCCTAGTGGATTTTTTAATCGTCTACCTGGTGCTTCTGTTCCTGTTGGCATTATATTCCTAACACTGCTCTTAATGTGTCTAACGTGGGTATATATATTTTTAAGCCCGATACCATATTAAACATTGGGTCTGGTCCTAATTTATTTGGATTACGTGCGGCAAATACCCACCACAACCGAGAATCATTATAAAGATGCTGTGCTAACAAATCAGGTCTATATTGATATTGTGGGGTAATTTCAAATTCGGCATCTGATGACTCTTTAGGAATAAGAGGATATGGATCCATTACATCCAAATATTGTTTATTAACAACTGATGATCTTCTGTACGGACTTGTTTTTGGATATATATCGTTAGGCATTTCTTCTGTCCTGTGCTTGTTCTTTTATTTTATCTTTATCAACTTGTGGTTGTTGCTGTTGTGGTTGTGCCATTACCATAATCCTGGGTTTGTAGATTGTTTGCCCAGCATCAGATTTCCTGATGCATAGTCTTTAAGACTAAATCTATTACTAATGTCATTTCTACTAACAACTGGTAAACAACTAATAGTTAATGTTATTTTAGTAGGCACGTATGTAATTTGCTGATCTTGTGTATCAGTAAACGTTGCTACTGGTCTTTTTCCACCCGGCTCTAATTGCCCGCCTATTAAAGTTAATCTGTCTGTTCCTGCAGTAGTGTCTGTGTTTGTTGCTCTAATATAATCAACGTCCTTTGGTAAGTTATACTGAAAGTTTGTAATGATTAAAGGATGACTATTAAATTGAAATGCACCTAGTCCATACATAAATGCTAACGGAGGAGGAGTTCCTATTTTTGGATTTTGATCTTGTCCATAAAACATTTTTGTCATTGCTTTGAAAAAGTGTATTACTGCCAGCAAGTAATTTGCTTCAAACGTATCCTGACAAGTAAAATCTGCTGTAATAGAAATATTGTCTACTGCACTATTTTGATAATGATGAATTTTATAGTTGCTATGAGTTGGCGCTACAGAATCATATGATGCTGTGTATGCTATGTTTACTTGCGGAGTATAAGGAAACACTACTCCATCAGTTGCTACTAATGGTTGCAATATGCCAGGAGTGTTTGGATCTTTGTACAGATAGTTTGCTCCGTCACCTAGTTTCATTCTTACACGCCAATCAGCGGCGGCATTAAATCCTTCAGGCATTGTTTGGTTCTCCGATCATTTTTATACTCATATACCTATATGATAAATAGTTTGCTACATGATATATTTATCGAAACCAAAAAACCACATTTTTTTACCCGTAACAGTTGCAATGCTATTCAGCATTGCGTATAATTGACACATACCAATCTTGCAATAAGATTAACCAACAACAGAGGAAATTTAATGGCAGTTGCAAAAAAACCAGTTAACTATTTAAATAACAAAGACATCTTAAAAGAAATCCACGCAAGCAAATCATCATATTGTTCTTTTTCAAAGAAAGAGTATCATCAATACGACATGATTATTGACACACCAGAGACCCCGCTAGAAAAGTCTCTTCCTATATGTCTTAAAAAAGCAAGCATTCAACAAGCAAAAGAAAACAAAGCGGCTCGTTTATCAGCAGAACAAGGCTTAACAGGACAAAACAAGATTGATCCAAAAACTATCGAAACAGATGGATTGATTTTTAGGGTAATGACTTGGGACCATGTACCGCTTGCTAAAAAGCAACCCAGAAAAATTGTTAAAAAGAAAACAGCACTAGACATCATTGACTTTGAAGATGAATTAGATCCTGCTGATTCATTGTTTGATGACTTAGAAGACAAAAAGAGCAAGAAAGAAATTGACGATTTGGTTCACGTTAAAGTTAATTTCCCTCCTTTTCAACATTATCGTTTAGATGCAGAGACTAACACCTTAACGTTAGTTGGTAAGTCACATTGGAAAGGTGGAGTCAAAACTGGTGAGTTTACTACTAAAGCAGGTAACATCACTGACAAACTAGCACGTATGTATATCATGTTATGTGAAAAGTATGCTATGAAGTTCAATTGGCGAGGTTACACATATAACGATGAAATGCGTCAAAGTGCTATTCTACAATTAACTTATGTTGGCTTACGATTCAATGAAGCAAAATCTGCTAACCCGTTTGCATATTATACTGCGGCTATCACTAATAGTTTCTGTAGAGTACTTAACTCTGAGAAACGCAACCAAAATATCAGAGACGACATTTTAGAAATGAATGGACTAAACCCATCATTCACTAGACAAATGTCTGGCATGAATTTTGACAGTGCTAGTAATTTGGCAGAACAGGCAGAGTATTAATTTATCCGTTTTGTTTGTATTATGTTCTATTGTAAGTTACAATATAGCATTAATGTGGGTAACTAATTATGGCTAATCTTTTTGAGAAAGCGGCAGTTTTTACAGATATACACTTTGGATTAAAAAGTAACAGTTTAATTCACAACCAAGATTGTTCTAATTTTGTTGACTGGTTTATAGAGAAAGCAAAAGAAGAAGAATGTGAAACGTGTTTCTTTTTAGGCGACTGGAATCACCATAGATCCAGTATCAATATGCATACTATGCAGTTTGGTTTGCGAGCATTAGAAAAACTAAACAATGCATTTGACAAAGTGTATTTTATTCCGGGTAATCACGACCTTTACTATAGAGATAAAAGAGACATTCACTCTGTAGAGTGGGCTACCCATTTACCAAATATTATAATTGTTAACGATTGGTTCGAAGAAGGTGATTGTGTTATTGCTCCGTGGTTAGTCAATGACGATTATAAGCAATTAAAAAACAAAAAAGGCAAATATCTTTTTGGTCATTTAGAGTTACCCTACTTCTACATGAATGCTATGATCGAAATGCCTGATCACGGAGAACTTAACACAGATTACCTATCACAATTTGAGTGGGCATTCTCTGGTCACTTTCATAAAAGACAATCACGTAAAAATGTTTGGTACATAGGTAATGCGTTCCCACATAACTATGCAGACGCCGGTGACGATGCTAGAGGCATGATGGTACTAGAATGGGATAAAGAACCAGAATTTCATTCATGGCCTAATCAACCTAGATATAGAGTTTACAAATTAAGTGAGGTATTGGATAACCCAGAGGGCTTGCTTTTACCTGACAGCCATGTTAGAGTACATTTAGACATCGATATTTCTTATGAAGAAGCCAACTTTATTAGAGAAACATTGATACCAAAACA
>Ga0070749_10000586_pt1 | contig 24465 bp, 27 predicted proteins | sample VirMetDEL_Nov_18_FD_75180 | JGI IMG/M metagenome (GOLD analysis project Ga0070749, IMG submission 75180) | Aqueous microbial communities from the Delaware River and Bay under freshwater to marine salinity gradient to study organic matter... | ecosystem: Environmental > Aquatic > Marine >...
GAGTGGTTTTGGGGGCGGTGACCACAGCTTGTCCTGTTTCGTCAAACTGAGGGTCGCCAGAACCTTCCAGTGCAGACCCGCTCACGTTGGCGATTGCGCCTGCTCCCATGACGGCAGCGCCTACTCCAGCGCCGATACCAGTCCAACCCGTAGTGAGGGCGATAGCTCCACCTGCCGCCATGAGGCCTGTGCCTACCCCCTTAAGGATAGACCCGGCAGCACGCTGCTTAGGTCGGCTGCTGATGCGTAGGTCGTAGACATCCTTGAGCGTCTCATCGAGCTGGGTCATGATCTTGATAAGATCCTGATTAGCTCGCTCAAGTGCAGCCATTGCCTTGATCTGGTCGCCAGCAAAGTTCTCTTCACGAAGCTGCTGAAGGCGAGTTGTTTCCTCTTGCTGAATAGCAAGCTGATCCTTCTCGCTAATGCCCATGGTCTTGAGGTGAGCTGGGTTGGAGGGGTCGTACATCCCCTTACCCCCGGCTTTCTCAAAGGCGATCTGCTGCTGACCATATTGGATGAGGGACGTTTGCATCTCCTCACCTATACCCATCTGGGCCATGCGTGCTCTTGTCATAGAGCCTGGAGTTAGAGCGCCTCTGGAGATATTAGGGTTAGTCAACCCTAACGCCTTAACCATCTCCTGCCGCTGCTGGAAGGGGTCCTTCATGCCCCCACCAATCTTAAAAGCGTTGGTGCCAAGCATGAAGAACATCCTGTTAGCGACATCAGGGTTCATCATCTGCTCTTGCTCAGCGATGATGTCTTGAGTAGTCTTTCCGTAGCCTGCGGTCATACGTAAGGACTCAACGCTTTGAGCGAGCTGGCTAGTGGCCTGTACTCCTGTTCTAGACTGAAACGCAACAAGAGAGTTAACGCCGTCAGCACCTAACCTGTAATTCGTCAGGGGCCGTCGCTGACCTATGACCTCCGCTTGCGACATACCAGTCATCTGCTGTGTGAGGAGGTTCAGCCGGTCCATAGAAGTGGCGTACTGAATGCCCCTATCTATACGGCGGTCCATGGCCCCTACAGCCTGGCCAACTACAGGGGCTACGATCTGGTTAACTATGGCTGCCGCCCCAGCCGCCCTTACGGCAGTGGTGTTAAGAGGGGGGGTAGGAGGACCCCCACCAGCGCCAGCGCCAGCGCCGCCGCCTCCACCGCCGCCTCCACCGCCTCCACCGCCGCCTCCACCCTTCATGTTCTTTTCGGCAAGATTCCCAGGGTTGAATGCTGGGTTGCTTTTGCCTGTGCCGGATACGCTCTGCATGGCGTTGGCGTAGCGCTCAGCCTCATCAGCTAAGAGCTTCATTTCTGACTTGAGCTTGGTGGTCGACTCTTTGACCTTGTCAAGCTCTTTAGCCAAGGTCTGGATGGCGGTGGCGTCTACTTTCAGAGAAGACCGAGCAGAAGCCATACGGCGGCCTTGATTGCCACCGATCATTCCTCGACCTACTTCTGCATTTGGGTCTTCTGCCATTGATGTCTCCGTTACGATTTACGCCACTTCGCCATACGATACCAGAAATCTCGTTGGCGAACTGTCAGGGATTTCATGTCATGAAATGTGAACCCTTTGTAGACGGAGGCAATCGACTCGTATTCCCAATAAAGAACTGTCAGGTTAACTGAGTAGAAGTGAGACCCAGTCGAACACTAACGGAATGTCCTTCTCGCAAGCTGCACACTGGGCGTTCACCTCCTTCATATCAGGGCCAACCTCGACACCGAGGAGGGTGTCGATGAGCTTCTTGCGTTCACCTACGTTGAGCTTCTTAGCCCAAGCAATACGGTCTTTGGGGGCCTTGCCCTCAAACATCACACAATTTGCAAGAACATGAGTGTTGAACTCAGCTACATTGTTGGTCTTCTTTTGAACACTCACCATGTCTTCTCCAGTAGGGAGACGAAGATGGTAAGTGGCTTTATGAGTTTTGACTTCTAACCCTACTCTAGGATCGAATGAAGGCTTCCTAATAGGGAAGTCCTCATCAAGGGACAAGAGTATGTCGTTAGATTCACCACAAGAAGGACACGCTGACCTAAGCTCTCTGGATTCTCCATAGGTAGCTTTTACTATCCCTAAGTACAAAGTATCCCTATCAGCAAGCGTCAGCTTATGAATGATAGAGGGAGACTTAGATACAACGAAATCTCCTATGCTAACTACTGCCAATTTGAGTACTTCTGACATGTACTCAGCATAGAGCAGGTCCTTCTTGTTCTCAAAAGAAGCGAGGTGCTCTTCATCCTCTCCGGTTAACTCCCGGACGATTGCAGTAGTCACCCAATCGTCGTCAATCTCTATCCCAATAGTAAGCTCAACAACCGTTTGTGGAGCCTCCCCCATTTCTGGGGGAGGCTCTTCCAGAGCAGCGTTGATCTGACTTACCTGCGAATCAGTACTCATTGTAGATTCCTTATTGTAAACGTGTTTTTATGTTATTACGAGAAGTTAGAGACTGTGGCAGTACCGTTAGGACCAGGGCTTGACCAAGCAATCTCGAAACCTTCATGGTTGACCACCATCTGCTGAATAAGGATGGAGGAGTCACCAGCATTGAGGTCACCAAGATAGTACGAGGCGGGCCAGCAGTTGTGCAGCTTATACGCCATCTTTAACGCCGAATTGTGAGCGACGGGATCCTGATTAGGAAGCTCGTACTTAGCATCTGCTACCGGATGGTCAAACACATGGATGGTAATATCGCAACGATAGTCGCTGTTACCTGTAGCAGCTGCACCAGGGTTGCCATCTCCCTGCGCCCATGTGTGCATGAACGTCTGCCACTTGTAAAGAGCATCGTTGTCTGCAAAGACACCCTTGGTGAAGGTTACAGGCCCAAAGTCTGACTGCCCAATCATCTTGTGTGGGTGGGTGTTCATCCCACCCTCTCTGTAGGCAATCATTTCGTTCTGTACCGTCAGACCAGAAACGACAGAGAATCCTGTCTCTATCGAGTCTGTACCAAGGTAGGAGCGAAGACCAGAAGACTGGTCAGGCGATATCGTTACCTTGAACTTGAAGTTCCTGATCGGATCGCTTAATACGGATCTCGGCATTACAAATCTCCTTTATTAGAGGGCTTCTGCGGAACTGCTACCGCCGGTCCACTGACTGATGTTGAGGACAATGTACTCAGCTGGGTACAGCAACGATACGCCAACCTCAATATTGACGATACCTTCGTCAATAGAGGTGGCAGTGTTGTTGGTCGAGTCACAGATCACGTAGTAAGCCTCTGCGGGGCTGTTGCCCTTCAACCCTCCGCTTTGGTAGAAGTCTGTGAGGAACCCGGACAGGGATGCCCCAATCTTCAACCAGAGGTTGGTGTCGTTCGGCTCAAACACTGCGAATGCCGAACGCTCCTTGAGCTGGTGCTTAAGGTAGTTGAGGGTACGCCGTACAGGAATGAACTTGTCTGGAGCGGAGATATTGAGAGTTCTCGCACCGTAAACCGAGATGCCAGCACCAGGAATAGCTTTGAAGGTGTTGATCGGATTAGAAGCGTTCTCGTACATGGTACCGATATCAGCACTGGAGATGACGGTCTCCAGACCAATAGCACCAACAATGTCGGCCTTGTACCCGGCAGGGGCAACTGCTACCGATCTCTGAACCTGGAGTCGAGCCATCATTCCCACAATAGCCCCACCAGGATAGGTCACCCGAATAGCTCCCGGACCTCTCTTGGCAGGATCCACCATCTTCAGGCAGGGGGCGTAATACGCAGCGTAACCCTTAGATGAGAAAGAGCTAAGAGGTGACGACTCAGAAAGGATGTCTACAGCGGAGGTAAGGCCCTTGCTGGGGTCTATGACCACGAAGGCATTTCCTCTAGTCTCGGCTTTTCCGACCAGGGTGCTCAAGCTAGACGCATCGCTAAGAGTAAGTCCAACCGCATTCCAAACCATATCGCCTTCAATGAGGTCGATCTTGTCGAAAGCGTCAGACCAATCAGCTGCTCTAAGCGAATCTCCCTGAGTCCCACTAGCCAAGGTCGTATACGCCGTAGCGAAAGTGGCAAGTGTGTCTTCTCTTCCAAACCCTACATCAGGGTCAGCGCCAGCTACGTTATGAACCTTAATGTACTGGCTATACGTATTAACAATAGTGGCTACGTAGCGGCTGCTATTGGGGTCAAGAGACAGCTCCGGCCAACGCTCCACTTCTGTTGTGCCATACTTGACAGCGATAGCAAAAGTGCTAAGAGTCAACCCATTGGACACTTCTACCGACAAAGAGTTGCCCCAAGTACCAACGCTTATAGCATCGACATCAAGCAGGTGTACTACGCTTTCAGCGCTAGCGCTAGCGTCAGTCGGATAGTAACCGAAAGAGGCTGAGGAGGCAGTGGGGACGATGGGTTCTTCCTCGGTATCGGTTGGGATGACTCGCACGATGTAGGCATTGCGGCCCCCATTGGCGAAGAAGTGGTATACCGAATACCCGAGATCGTAAGTGTCCTCAAGATCTCCGAAGAGCTTTTTATACGATACCCAATCGGTCACAAGAGTAGCAGTCTCTGGACCGCGAGCTGCCGTGCCGAAGAAGGCGGCAACAGGACCGTTAGCAACAGGACGAATGAAGTTAGACGTCAAAGCCTCATTGACGTATACGCCTGGGCCGTTAGTGAATGTAGGCATAGGATTCTCCTTAAAGGGGACGTGAGGAATACTACCACGTATGATTCATCGGGTACTACCAAATTGTGTCAGAAACAGAGCCATAGGCCAAAGATCCTTGGATCTCAAAAGCAGCCTCGGCAGCGAACAGGTCGGATTGGGGAAGCTCCGAATTGATTTGTACTGTATACACCTTTCGGAATATACGTTTCTTGTATCCGGCTTCTTGATCCATTACGTCAGAAGATCTCCAGCTAAGTAGGTCGCAGCGTCTACTCGTGTTGTCTTCTGGGATAGTTATGTAAGAGCGCCTAAACGGAAATACATAACGCAACATACCAGCAGTCAAATCTCTATCATGTCGCTGAGACCTACAATAGGTAGATATCTGGTAGGTCAGATCTATAGGGATCATTTGCTGAGTGGCTAAATAAGGAGAATCTCCTACTATGTTCTCCATGTCAGCATCAACGTATTCCGAAGGGAAATAATCTATCTTATTAGATGAGCTAGACAGAGGAACAGAGGCGCTGAACTCGGGAGACACGTAGTAATAGGTAAGCTCAGATTCCTGTCGGTACCTAGCATGGCTTATCCCAATCAGCTCTATGGTAACGAAAGGGAAAGATCTCTCGGTATCAGACTCCGGGTAGCGATAGAACACCTGTACTTTGCGAGAGTTCTGCCTGTCGTCGGACACACTAAGGCCGTTCAACAACCGAGCCTTCAGGGCAGCGTCTTCGGCTAAAAGGAAACCGGGGTTAGACAAGGGGCACGTCCTCTCTCATTTGGGAGTTCAGGTGCTCTTGAACAACAGACACCAAGGTATCTACGGAGTTACGGACGTAAGGCACGGGGGGCATATCTATGGTCCCGAATTCCAACTCCTCAACAGCCTCGATGATGTCAACCGGGCCAACAGCCTCAACGCTTAAAAGCCCACGATTAACATCTACTTCCAGAAATCTAGAGGCTACTTCCCAAGGGCCTTCAGCCCCCTCAACGAGTACAGCTTTAGCTTTTTTCTGGCCAGTAGCTACGTAGCTGTCCAGCTGAGAGATCATGTAATCGCACATGTCATCAGCTAAATCGGCTATACCGAAGTGACCAGACAGGAACCCAGAACTAGAAGCATAAACAGGCGAATTAGCCATACGGCACCTCCAGTTCTAGGCGTTGATCAGCGATTACTGGTGGCAACGCTCGTTACCACCTATCGCAATCATACACTATAAAGAAGGGAACGTGCTTGGCCAAACATCATCTGTAAGTGTATTTATGCGTTGATCGAACACAAACTCTTCGTCCATGAACACTTCATAGCCAGCTATCTTGATGATGATTTCGCCCTTCAGACGACCGCCTACTCTATAGTTAGCCACTTTGTAAAAGCGATCATCATAGCTAAGCACGTCATTGAGGTGCGGGCCGTATTCCCCAGGAGAAATGACCCCACACACCTCTGCGTCCCGGAGAAGTATGGTGAACATGACATTCTGAGTTGGCTTGCGACCGTCTTCTCTTAAGACGAAGGAATCTTCAGACTCTTCGGCATAGATAGTAGGAACCTTGACGGGGTCCAAGAATACCCTACCTGATATGCCAGGACCGCCCTCATCGTATACATCGTCATAAGAGCTAACAGGAGAAGGAGAGTACTGGTACCACATCACATACTCGCCAGCCACTTCGTTACGCCAGCGAACATGCTTATTTATCAGGCCACGTTCAGTACCTACGTGCATATCAGTAGTATCCCGTACTCAAGTAACCGGGGGGCGGCTCACCATCAAGGAACACGTCCTGACGAATGTCGTCAGGCTCATCTTCGATGTTGATGATACCGTCGTCAATTGGCGGGAACACTCGTTCGATAGGACCGTAGTCGCCAACCTCACGAGCCTTGTAGATAGGAACGAGGCGGTTGGTAGTACGGCTGACTCGGCGCAGGGTCAGGACCTCCATGCGCTCCAGGCCAATGTTGAGAGCCTGAGCACGCTTATTGTACTCCTCAGTCCAATACTGCAAGAGGCTAGACACCATGCGATAACGCTGTGAGGCGATGATGTGTACCGACTCAGATGTAATCACGTCGATGTCTCGGCTGTACTCAGACAGGAGTCCCCAAAGGGCCTGGATCAGAGTGTGTATCCCTACTACGTCAGAAACGGCGGGGGCCATGTTAGCCAGCGGCACATTGAGGTTATGCGTGTTGAGGTTTATCGCCATGTCAGCGAAGAAGTCCAGGTCTGAGGGGGTAAGCCACTCATAGTGGTAACCCTCTACCAAAATGGTATTAGTAGAAGGCAATTCTGAGGTAAATCTCAGCAGTCCGTTACGCTCATCCACAGAGTAGTACGAAGAGGGAAAGACACTAGCGCTACTTCCACTTGTGGGCACATAGGCAACCCATAGCGTTGTTGAGTCTAAATTTGGTTTACCCAAATCGTAAGTACGCCCAGAAGGGGAAAACTTTGTCTGAAAGAACTTAGGAAAGTCTCTAAGATAGTTCCGTGCGATTGTGGTGATCTCAGACTTAGTGGCCATCAGTCGTTCCTAAGGACGTACAAGACCACGTTCAGGGGACCCGACTCTCCAGTAGCGCTCATAATGTCGAAACTAATGAGGGAGTCGTTGCCCAGATCAGTCGTGGATATGTCAGCGGGAGTAGCCGCTGTAAAGGAGGACGATTCACCACTATCTATGGTCAGCTTGTTTGTCCCTAACACTGACGTTCCATCAAGGTTAATGTCAATGCTAATCTCGTTGGTTGCTGTGACCCCAACACCATCAAGGCTGGCTTTAACGGCGGTAAGTGTAGCTGGCCAGGGAAGTCGGAAAGAGGCAACGTCGTCAGCGGAACCTGAGGGAAGAGTCCCATCGTAGGAAAGGGTAAGGACCTCTTGACGAGCAGAGGAGTAGATGGAAGTACCAGCTGGCTGGTTGTCTCCAGTGGCGGCTCTTATAATCCACACGACATAAGCAGCCTTAGGGATGTTATTGAAAGCCTGGTCCCCGCCTACACCGGAAGAATCACCACCAATAGGCTCACCAGTATTGGAGGTAGAGGCTTGTCCAGTAGACCCAGAGTAGTTGGGGACACTGAAGCTATGTGTATGGTTAGCCACGGTTCCGATTGAGACCGATAATGCCCAGTCCACCGGATAGATACCTAATACGGGAATGTTTGCGGAGGTGTTACCTGAGGCAAAATTTATGGTGGTCTGCTGACCGTTATAGATAGCCTGATATTGAGACGTATTGTCGTAAACATCATTACCAGTGTGCGTGTGCCCACCTGCTGACCCAGTAGTACCGCCAGAATGGCCATGGGACATAGAGTGGGTATGGCCCATAGAGTGGTAGTGGCTTCCTGAGCCATGATCGTGGAGAGGAAGGTTGGCAACAGACAGAGTCCTCTGATCGGAGGAGTCAGTAACGAGAGTGCCAGCGAGAGAGGAAGATATCGTGCCCTTTAGAACGTGGTCGTTAAGGTTGGGCAAAGAAAAGGTTGCGGATGTGATCCCGTAAGCTGAAGCTAAGTCTGGATAATCGGACTTATTAACAGTTTGACCGCTGGCTGCTAAGAACCCCTTTGGGATGGCGGCGCTAGACGGCCAGCCAAGCACGGACCCTACTGGGACTTGCGGTCCTACGTTCTTCTGTATAGGTACCCACCCAGTCGTCCCCCTCACGTACAACCCTGAGTTGGTACCAGTCTCTTGACTGGGGCTGAAGTAAAGTTCGCCTACAACACCACCAGTAGTAGGGGCTGCTGCACCTTGATTAAAGATCGAATTCTTGAGAAAGACTCGTTTGTCTACAATTGACCCAGATGACAAGCTCTGGGAGGTGCGATAGACAGCGGCCAATATCACCGAATTAGCTAAGTTGATCTGCCCACCACTAACCGAGGTAGACGAAGAAGAGGGGTACCTTGGGTTGATGGGGTCCTCTAACCCATCAACCGCTACAACACTAACAACCCCTGACAACACCCTAACGGTTATCAAAGAGAATTTAGAGTTAGAAGCAGCCGTGACGGTAACAACAGACTCTGGTACCGAATAGGCAACACCGTCTAAAACAACGGTGCCCTCAGCTACTAGAACCGTGTTGGCAGAGGCCAAAGATACACCGCATCCTCTATACACCCCAGAATGCCCTAAGTTGCCAAGAACCTCAAAATCAAGAGAGTCTGGCTCGGCCTGATCTATAGCGACATACTTCTCAGAAGATGCCGTGCTTGTAGCGTTCGGGATGATGAAGGCCATCAGGCTCTCCTATCAGAGAGTGTCGTAAATGTTACCGTTATTACGGAGATACTCAAAAAGATCGAGGGGAAGATCGTACCGGCGACCGTCAACGAAATCCCAACGGCTAGTACCGTAGTACATAGTCCAGGTGCCCTTGACCTTAGCGTTCTTCGTTGTAGGAGAAACGATAACGGGGGCGGGGGTCGATACTGGCACTACTTCATCCTCTACGTAAGAATCCTCATCAATGAGGACTTCAGCGATCTTTGTTGTTGGCTTCTTAGCTACCACAGTATTGCTCCTTAGTTATCTCACGAAGTCGCCTGAAGATCAATGATTAAATCACAGGCCTCTTTAGTATACACAGTAAAAGCCCCTGAGGGGGACACCGGGACCCATGAAGTATTACAAATGGTTGTACCAACGGCGTAGTTCAGGTTAGACACTTCAGGCTTACTGGTGGTGCCTGCCCAGGCAGTCAAGTACCCAGAGCCTTCTACGTTAGTAACAGTGATATTGACGAACACTGCTGTGGCTCCGGGGACCGGAACCTTAACGGAAACTACTGAACCCTTCTTTACCTTGCCAGTTTTTCTTGAATCATAGATTCTGTTAGGGGGCGTAACCAGTTTCATTTCTAAATCCTCCGTGAGAGAGAAGTCCTTGCAAGGAATCGGGTAGTTAGGGACAGGATCAGGAGAACCAGCCTGACTCCAGCCTAGCCAACCGTCGATCTCGACACACTGCATGTGCCAACTTTCTGTAGACACATTAGCATGAACTCCGTACTCCTTAGCCCACGCTGATCCCTGTACTGGCACTTCTGACCATTTGGGGGCGCGGTGAACCTTGCCAGGGTTTCTAACGACAAGGTCTACAGCAGAGAACTTGATCAAACCTGAAGCGAACTTTTGGTATTGATGGAAGCTCTTACCTTCAGGTGCAAATCCGGGTTTATCGGGCTGAGTACCATCCTCACGCCATGAGCCGCCAATGCCTACATTGCCCCCCTGAGCTACCAGCCAGCATTTCAATCTGCGAGCGAACTCGGGGTGCATCTTGTCTACATGGTGCTCCTGAAACAAGTCTTCAATAGAAACGAGGCGTGTTCCATAGCGGGTGGGATAAAGAGTCGTCATTCAGTACTCTCCTTAGTCTTTACAGGCTTAGGCAGCTTAGGGGCTGCGTCAATAGACTCTTGTTGCGTTCTTACCAATACCTTCAACATGGCCACTTCCTTAGAGAGGTTAGTGATCTGCTGAGCTAATTCGTTAATTACAAGATTAGGATCAATATTCATAGCTTATTAGGGAGTAGGCTCCCAACCTCCTAGTAGTTCATTCCAATCATAGTCTAAACCGTCATTCGGTGCAAGCACCGGAGCTTCCCACAAACAGGAATCTTCGTTCAACAGCCAAGACGGGTACGGCTGAGGCGGGATGAACGCATCCCTCGTTTCGTCATAGGTGAACCCGATCCCAGCGTAGTTCTTCCGAAACGGTGTGCCCCCAGAAAGGTGAACGCCGCCTAGCGTGTTGTACGAGGTTCGCTTACACGGTACACCCCTGAAGTTTCCGTAGAACTGTTCCCAGTCCGTCTCGCCCTCGTCTAGGCCAACAATGACCTCCACGACAACATTGTTCTCGTCCAAAAATGCGTAGTGTGCCATTACGCCACCGTCCAAGTAATAGTGCCAGTACCGGCTGTAATCCTGACATACCTTGTGCTAAGATATGTTGTGTCGACGCTAACAGTCAAACCAGAGGTTGAAATATCGTACTCTACTGGGAAGCTCAAAAACACCGTTCCGCTACCTCCGCTACCGCCTGCGGCCGACGATGCCCCACCGCCACCACCACCGCCGCCGCCGTTAGCAGCACCAGAGCCACCGGCTGTCCCATCAACACCACCATCTCCACCAGAAGTACCACCATCTCCACCGACACCCGTGGAAATGTTGTTGTCGGAAGCACCGCCGCCGCCATGAGCAAGCCAGTAAATGGAAGTGGAAGGCCATCCGATTGTCTTTTCAAGACCTCCATCACCGCCAGGGTGGCTAGTTCCACCCGCAGTATTACCAACACCGGCAGCACCACCACCACCAGCAGCAGACTGACTTGTACTGTACGTCGTACCACCACTATAACCTTGTCCTGTGGTCCCAGACCCAGGACTGGTGCTGTCGTTAGCACCAGCACCACCACCAGAACCGCCATTGCCAGGTACTTGATCTGCGTTCGGTCTAACACCATTGCCGCCACCAATCGAAGTGATCGTATGAAATGTAGTATCCGAACCCGAAGACCCATTTGTATTTCCGCCACCACCGGCACCACCGGCACCTATGGTTACGCTGTACGCCGTACCTGTAGCCAGAGTAAGGGTACTCTCAGCAGAAGCCCCACCGCCCGAAGTGCCAACGGTTGATCGGTAACCTCCTGCGCCGCCACCGGAGCCACCATAGCTGGCACGACCGCCGCCTCCACCGCCACCGCCTGCAACCACGACATAGTTGACAACAAGATCGGGAATCACGATTCCCTGTTGCCCCAGAACGCCAACGATAAAGTTATAGAATCTCATGCCGCACTCCAGGTTACCGTGCCAGTTCCAGCAGTAATCTGAGTCACCTTATTCGATCCAACAGTAGAAGTTGATCCCGTCAACCCTCCGCTCAGTGTGGGGGTGTAGGTACTAGGGTAGCGCAGGATAACCACACCAGACCCACCATTACCACCATCATCGTTTGCATTTGTTCCACCACCGCCGCCCCCAGTATTGACAGTACCGTCTACACCGCTGCTGGTTGTGCCATCACCACCGCCATCAACAGCAGCACCGAAAGATGCGTCGTCGTTACCGCCGCCGCCACCACCAGCGCGACCAATAGCCGTTCCAGTTATTGATGAGGTTACACCAACGCCCCCAGCGCAGTTTTCGGGTCTTCCATTACCACCAGAACCACCCGCACCGCCACCGCCACCAGCGTCGGTCACATAGTTACCGCCTGCATACCCTTGATTGGCAGTGCCACTAGCACCAGTATTTACAGCACCATTACCACCGCCTCCACCAGAACCGCCAGATTGCGATGCGCCAGATGTAGCACCACCTCTGCCGCCACCAGTAGAAGTGATGCTGACAAAAACCGAGTCGCTGCCGTTAGAGCCAGGATTACCTCCAGTGCCTCCAGCGCCCCCCGCTCCAACAGTGACCGTATAAGCAGTACCAGGGGTGCAACTCAGAGAAGTTTCAGCAGAAGCTCCTCCACCCGAAGACTCTCCAGACACAGATGAGCGATAGCCGCCAGCGCCGCCTCCACCACCATCATTTCCAGAACCACCACCGGCACCACCGGCAATAACAAGGTACTCAACAGTAAATGAAAGGGTCGGGGTCGGGATGCGTACACGTTTCTGCCCGACCGCTGCAATAGCAGCAGCAGCAAGGCTCATGATGTGCCACCAAATACAGAGATTGTGTTGGAACCGGTGAACACAACCATCATGCCTTCTGACTCAGCAATGGTTGTTTTAGCTCCGTTTACCGTGATTCCTGTGGTCGAAAGGGTCAACCCTCCGGCTCCGGTCGATTGGAGCATAAACCAGTCGCCAGTAACGAATGTACCAGTGGGGACGGTCACAGTAACCTGGGATGCGTTGCTGAACTGAGTCAGTTCAAATAGGTCACCAGATGCCAACGTGTGGGTGGTAGTGGTGACGGGCGTGTTGGTGGTGGCGTACTTTGGATCATCAGCACCAGAGATGACACTAATAGTGTTAGAAGCGGTAAAGACGACCATGATAACTTCGCCCTCTGATACTGAGGTGGAAGAACCTGTTACCGTAAGGCCCGTAGTCGAAAGCGTCAACCCTCCAGCCCCGGTCGATTGAAGCAGGAACCAATCTCCAGCGGAGAAGGTTCCAGTAGGGACCGTTACAGTAACAAGCGAAGCGTTGCTGTACTGAGTCAATTTCCAGACATCACCAGCAGCAAGTGTGTCCGTTGTTGTGGTAACGGTTGTGTTGATGTCTGTGCCTGGGTTGGTAGCACCAGCCTCAATACCGTCGAGTTTCGTTCCATCTGCTGCAACGTCACGACCATCTACGGTCCCTGTGACGGTGATATTTCCGGTTACAGTTAAATCACCACTGTCAATACTGAAATCGCCAGTAGCAACACCGCTAGTCGATGCGCCAGAATAGATACCCCATACATCCGTGGTCGGGAACCCTGCTGGATTAAGATAAAGTTGAAACTCCCCGTAGGTAGAGTTGCCAGCACCTTTCTGATAAGCGGACCTTCCCTCAAACCGAAAAGTTGCATAGTTGGTTGTGCTTGGCGTAAAACAAAGATCAACGAGATTCAGGCTATCAACCTCAAAAATAGCTCCAGCAATAGGAAATGCTCCATTGACCTTGAGCCGAGTCGATCCGTAAGCACCGCCTGTCTGCTCAATAACTTGAACACTAGACGATGTAGTAATATCGCCGCCAACAGCTATATCTCCAGTAACGGTAAGCGCCGATGCTGTTCTTGTGCCATCAGCCAACAGGTACTGGGTGTGATCGTCGTCACCAAGACCAGTCAAAGCGCCGTGGTCAGCTACTGCACCAGATGCAATACCGTCAAGCTTGGTTCCATCAGCAGCAACATCTCGTCCATCGACTGTTCCTGTGACGATGATATTGCCGTTGATTTCAGCATTGCCTACAACGTCTAGCTTTTCTGATGGGCTGGCAGTACCGATTCCTGTATTGCCAGCAGTACCGTTGAGCAGGATGTTCCCGCCGAAAGTGTTGATGTCAAGTGAGTTATAAGTGCCACTAGATGAACCGAATGATTGAATACTGTTTCGGTCGATCCCAAGACTGATCGTGTTGCTTGCACCAAGTTTGACCCAGCCGGTGTAATGGCCTGTGATGTTCGCTCCGTTGTCAACGACAATGTCGCCAACAGTTGCATTACCAGTAACGTCCAAAGACGTTGCTGAACGTGTTCCATCAGCAAGTAGATATTGTGTGTGGTCGTCATCACCAAGACCGGTCAAGGCACCGTGGTCTGTTACACCACCGCCACTAGCGGTAGCCCAAGTTACTGTACCGGAACCGTTGGTCTGAAGTACCTGCCCTGTGGTGCCATCGGCGGTAGGGAGGGTGAACTCCCCGGATACACCAAGGCTGGCTGCCTCTAAGGCATCGTCAGTCTTGAGCGTGTTAGCTGCGCTTCTGTAAAGAGTGGTATCGGGGGCGTTTGTGCCGTCACCCCAACTGACCTTGCCACCAGCATCAATGGTCAAACGCTTCTGGGTATCTCCGTTTACATCAACAGAAATAGCTTGAGAAGCAGCAGATGTTGCGTCCTCTACGGTGATAGGTGTTTTAAATCTCTGAGCCACGGCCTCAACCGTACCTTTCTAAGCGGCCCTCAAGCCGCTATCATCACGCCGAGGTAACGACGATGCGGTAATCACCAGCGGTGATTGTACCGAGCAAGGTTACCGTAACCACGTTCGTGTTAGTTCTGACTACGTCACCGATAACAGTAGCACCTGTCGAGTCATCATATACCTGAACGAGCACATCCTTCGTACCAAAGTTATGGGTAACAGTCGTCGTGCTGGTACCAGCCGTGTCGGCAGCGCAATCAACGGCGACGATGCGAGCCAAGGTAGTACCAGAGATACCGCTCGCCGTGGCAGCGATGTTATCACGAGCATCAGCAGCAGTTCCGGCACCAGTACCACCGTAAGCGACGGGGAGGTCTGTGGTGGCACTGAGAACTTCGGTGCCGCTGATGAATACACCACCAACGTCAATCGAACCAAGGGTACCTGAGAACACCTCTGAAGTGTTCGTGGCGTTAGGGATGAAGGTGAATCGACCTGTTGAGTCATCAAGACCGAAGAAGCCGACCTTAGCGGTGCCGTCGTTCCACTTGAACTCAATACCACGGTCCTTGTTGTCGTTGAGACCTGCGCCGTCACCGCCGATGGTGAAGATGGGGTCATCAATCGTGACAGTGGTGGAGTTGACGGTGGTGGTAGTACCGTTGACGGTGAGGTTACCCGTAACTATAAGATCGTTACCAATGGTCACGTTGTTGGGGAGGCCGACCGTGATAGCCCCTGTGCTGGCAGAAACCTCTACCTCGTTGGTCGTACCAGCAAGGGAGAGGACACCGGTGTTAGCAACGGTAGTAGTGCCAGCAGCATCGCTGTAGGTAACGCTAACGCCCGTACCAGCGGTAACGCTCGCACCGATGGTGTCTTCGACGTACTCCTGAAGACCGGTAACCGCCGTGGTAGCGATGGCAATGTTGGTGGAGCCAGCGGCAGTAAGACGACCGTACGCATCAACGGTAAACGTGGCTACAGCGGATGCCGACCCATAGCTATTGGCAGAGACACCAGTAGTAGTGAGTGAGAGGTCAATAGCACCATCACCAGCATCGTCGTACGAGGCAGAGATGCCCGTATGCGAACCGTTGGTGGCGATCTGCGCCCCAGAAATGTCCTGAACTGCTTCTGTGAAGCCAGTAATCGCACCAGTACCGATAGCAATGTTGGTAGAGCTGGCAGCAGTCAACTGACCCTGAGCGTTAACCGTAAAGGTGGCGACCTGAGAAGCTGACCCGTACGAAGCAGCGGTAACTGCGGTGTTATCGAGGTTAACCGTAATGGTGTCGCCGCTTACTGCCGACGAAAGGCCGGTACCACCTGAAATGGTAAGAGTGTCCGTACCGATGACAACGCCGTTATCGGTGCCGCTATCTGCTGCGATGTCCAAAGTGGCAGCGCCCACGGACTCAGTAGAAATGGCCGTGATTCGACCATATGTATCAACTGTGATCGCAGGAATTGCTGTGGCACCTCCATAGCTGCCTGCTGATACTCCAGAGGTACCAAGGCTCAAGGTAACAGTACCTGAGGTACCTCCACCTGAAAGGCCAGTACCAGCAGTGACGCCAGTAATGTCACCATCCTTGAGGTCCACCCAGGACGTACCGTTGTACACACGGAAGACGTTAGAAGTGGTGTTGAAGTACACCTGACCAGCGGCGGGGGAGCCTGGATCGCTAGCAAGGTTCTGAACAACAGCGTTCTGAAGCTCATTTCCATTGAGGTTTAAGCTAGTGAGGTACTTCTGTGCCATTACGGCTCCTTAGGTGAGGTAGGCGTATCCAGAGAATGCGCCACTAAAACTAACAACGATCTGGGTGTCGTCTATGTAGGTGACATCGCCTATGACAACAGTATCAGAACTATCCACTACTGTGATAGAAGGCTTGCCCTCTAAAGTGTGATTTATTGTCCAAGTAGATGCGGGGGCGAGTTGAGTGTGTACATGCCGCTGAGTAGGACCCGGTTCACCCGGTTCACCCCGTGGACCCTGCGGACCACCGGACAGCACCTCTACGGTGTTGTTGATGTCAGGAGACTGAATCAGTACAGAAGTGGGGGTCTCCGTTACAGTTACTACGTTGGTGCTAACAGTCGTGTAAACGGAGGTATCGGTCATACGTATACCTCAGGAACTACTACAACCCTTCCCTTCAACAATCTTGTTACATATCCTGACTCGGAAGTCAGTTCCAGAACATAAGAGTGACGACCAGCAGGAAGGTCATCCGTGGCAGATGCGGACATCTCTACTGTGATAGTTCCAGCAGTACCACCGAGAGTTATCTGTCCGCTTTCGGTCGATAAAGTAGTAAGGATTGGATTGTTTGTAGTATCGCGCCTAATAACCATGGATGCGGAATATCCAGTCAGATCTACAGGATCTGAGTTGGAGTCCTTCCATACGAATACCTGATCGTATGAAGCCCCTTTGTCTAATGTAATAGCGTAAGTACCAGCGAGGGACGACATACGGGCTTCTTTCTACGAACACGAAGAGGGCGGGGGGCGAAGTGCCCCCCGCCCTCTTACTTACGGTGCCTTGTCGGGTACCGAACTATCAGACAGTGATGGTGCCACCGAGAGCGCCACCGTAGGTGTTGAGGACAACACGGCTCTCGTGCGTGATCATACCGAAGCCCCAGATGGCGTACCAGGCCAGACCGTGCTCACGACCGAAGTCGATCACACCGCCGTCTCGCAGCTCAACCGGGAGCGAGATGGCATGGCCGAAGGCGTTGTCACCGATCATGATGGAGTTGTACGACTGGGTGTGCGGAGCCTGAGCACCGGACGTGCCACTGTCAATGTCGGCCGGTACGGTGAGGCCCTTAGCCACCTGCGTGGTCTCAATGAACACCACGTCGTAGATACGGCCGATCTCACCGAGCATGAAGTTGCCGGGGGCGGCATACTTCGTGACTTCGATGAACTCCGGCCAATCACGGAGCGCACGGCTCTGCGCCGGGTGAACGAAGCACACGTAGGTGTCGCCCAGACGGGGGATGTTCTGCCCAGCGAGCACCTCAACAGCGTCCTTGATGGACGCCGGGGAGAGCCAGCCCGGAGAGGCAGCGGTACCAGCCGTGCCCTGATCGTACGGCGAAAGGGCAGTACGGTCGCCTACAGAAGAGCGGCCGAACACGACGTTCGGAGCAACAGCCGAGCCACCACCGAACGGGATAGCGTTCTGGTAGAGGGTGTTGCGAGCCTGCGTGTCCATCGACTGCGCCATGTGACGACCGAGGAGGCGAGAGGCCGATGCCATAACGTCATCGAACGCCGCATTAAGCAGCAGTTCGGTAACGGCCACAGCCTTACCGTGCTCCTTGACGGTGATCTGGATCTGAGAAGCGGTCAGCGAGACCGGCTCCATACGAACACCCTCGTCAAGCTCAGAACCATCCTGATCCACGTCGAGGTTGTTGTAACGCATGAAGTTGATGGTCAGACCAGGCTGAACACCGAGTTCGGTCTTCTTGACGGCGAACTGCTCAAAGCGAAGCACCGGCATCGCCTGGAACAGAATCTCCTTCGACCAAATCTCCTGAATAGCAGGTGAAAGGGCGGTGGAGGTGTCGTAACCAGTAGCTGAAATGGCAGCGGTACCGGTAATCGCACCGTTAGCGGGAGCGGGAAGGGCCATGGGTTTATCCTCCGTAGGATATATGGTTGTTGGTTATGTGTTAGCGACCTCTAAGTGAGGCTTGTGCCAAGAGCCGGTCCCTAACTTGTGCATACTGATCCATCGTCATGTTGGCGATATCCGCCCCCGTTAACGTCTGCTGCTCCGTTGCGTTCTCCAATGGCCCAATTGGGGTTGACCCCGTTGCCGGGACTCCCCTCAGGCGCTGCTGTTGAGGCATAGCCTGTTGGATGTTCTCTAATATAGCAGATGTTCTTGCTACAACGGCAGAAATTGACGCTTCAATCTCTTCTTCGTTATTTCCTCTGACAAAATCAAGCAATTCTGGCATGATTTCGTCCTGCTTTTCCTGAATTCGTCGTGACTTATACGATTCAAGCTCCTGAAAGCGGCGCTCCTGCTCAAGGATCATCTTCTGAGTCTCAGCTTCCTGCTGGAGAAGACCGAACTTCTGCTCCCATTCCTGCTGGACTGTGTTGATGCGCTGCTGAAACTCGTCCTCCTTCTTCATAAGGAGGTCCTTTGCCGACATCTCGGCTTCCTCACGCTGACGACGCTCCTCTGCCTCTTTGGCAGCGAGTTCTTCAGCGAGACGCTTCTGCTCTTCACGCTCCTGATTGAACAACTCAACCTGCTCTTGCAGCTTGGAGATCTTGTCGTAGAGCTTGTCCTTCTCCTGGCGACGGATACCCTCTACCTCTTCCTGAGTGAAGAGCTTTGAGTTCTCTGTTCTAGAGGCCTCGGGGGCCGCTGCCTGCTGGGTCGGGACATCAATGGTGATCGAGTCACCAGGATCGTTGATACCTGCCATGGTTAATACCTCACGTTGTCGTGCTGATATAGCTGAAATTGGTTACGAGTTGTCAGTCCGATTCAGGCACTCGTCGTTGAGCCAGGTTGGCTCCGAATGCCCGCTGTGCCAGTTGGTTTACTATGTCACCAGAGGGGCTAACCCCTGGCATTACTCCCGATTCCTCTTGTGGGGAACCGGCAGAAGTTGTACCGGAGCCTCCAGCGCTCTTAACAGCTGGCTGTGCTCCCTCAGGGATAAGCATTCCGGTAAGAGCCATAACGGAGGCACCGATCTGGGCGTTGATAAGTTCGAGCGCCCCTTGGTCAAAGGCATCGTCTCTAAGCTCTTCAGATACCTCTGCCATTTTCTCGTTCGGGAACTCCTCACCCAAAGCCCTAAGGGCACCACGCTTGGACTCAAGCCCCATAGCCATCTTCGCTTGCAGCTCGTTCAGCTTGATGAGCTGGTCAACAGGCAGCGGATCAGGCCAATGGATGGACGTTCGGTACGTATTCGGATCACGAGGATCAAGAATCTGAGCTTGATCAGGCTCTGGGTACGTGGCCTCCATTGGATTCCACTGGAGGCTCTCAGGCTCATGAACAGCCTGAGTGCGAATGATGAGTTCATTCAGCTGGACCAAGCCCTTGGTGAAGTGGACCTTCTTCATGTAGAAGCGGTTCATCATCGGCTGGTACTGAATTGCCAGGGCTACACCAGACGTGTTGGAGATCGGTTGGGTTCTACCGAGAGCGTTCTCGGGTACACCCGTGATCTCGTGCATAGCCTGTTTAATCATCTGGATGTACTGGAGAGCACCGCCCATCTCGCCGCTTGATTCAAGGTTGTAAACACGAGCGTCCTTAGGCAACCCTGCCCATACCTTCTTGGCTCCACGCTCTAACTGAGAAGCCTTAGCTCCTGTAATAATAGTAACGGGGGCGCTGTGGTAGTTGACGATGTCAGAGACCTCAGACATCTTCTCGTTCATCTCACGGTTCAGGGAAATGATGTCCCAGATATCCGACTGACCCCAGGGAGAAGAAGAGATGCTCACGTTAGGAATATGAACGATGGGCACCTTACCGATGGGGTTCGGGTACTGGTCGATCAACTCATCGTTGATGTACTGCTCAACCGTATCGTCCGTAAGGATCTCAGTGAACGTGTACACCTGCCGAGTGCCTTCGGGGCTGGTGCCCCAGAAGCGGTACTTAAGCTTGAAGCGAAGGATGCGATCCCTGTCATGGGGGTGATACTCAGGGAAACAGTACGCCGGATTCAAGGGAATGATACGAGTCTTTCCGGTGTGGATGACTCCAATAGCGTCCTCCCAAGGCTCCTCGTAAGCAACCTTGACGAAGCAGTCACCGGTAACACTGGCGAGCTGGCCCATTTCCCAAAGCGTCTTCTGCTTATCGTTATCGACTTCCCATACCTTCTGAAGGAGGTGAGGAATGATCGCACTCGACATCTCAGGGGTCTTGAACTGGACGCCCTTACCAAAGCAGAAGTTGGTGATATAGTCCGAAATTGTACGGACATAGTTGAGCGTGATGTTCTGATCGCCCATCTCACGACGATGCGACCAATGATGCCCGAGGTACCAAGCCCAGGCAGCGGAGTAGCGGTTCAAACGGGGGCCGTGAACCTCAAACTCTTCGTCAGCCAGTTCGACCAAGCCAAGGGGAGAGATAGCGACAGTAAGGTCGCTTGAACTGGCTCTATAGCTTGGTGACCAAAAATCAACTGGCAATGGACGCTCCTGTCAGAGTCATGCACACATAAGAATAGCAGGTTACTTGCTATTCTTCTTCTTTTTAGCAGCGTTCATGTTATCTACTAAATTCGGATAGGGACGCCCAGCCTTCTTGGCCGATGCCTTGGCCTTGCTCTTCTGGTCGGGGGTCAGCTTCTTATCCTTCTTTGTGGGGTCCTTTTTCTCCCACACCTTCTTTTCGGTCATTACTTCTTGCCTCTATTTCGTGCTCTGTTAGTGCTCGGATCTTCTGCAACCAGTTTGCCGCTCTTGGTGTGGGACATGTCCTTCTTAGCGACAGGCTTGTGGCTGTTCTTGTCGTTGGGGCCGTCAATCCCACGATCACGACGCTCCTTACGACGTTCGACCTTCTTGTCCTTGACGGACTGCTTCTGGTCGTAGTCCTTCATGTACTCGGCTTTCTTCTCCCGAGCATCAGGATTCTTCTGGTAGTACTTAGCTGTTGACTTCTTACGGGTAGTCATTACCACTTCACCTTGTCTGCCCAATAGGCGGCGCTCATCTTGCCCTTCTTGATGTTGGCAGAATGACGAGCCTTGAAAGATTCCCGCTTCTTTCTCATCGCCTCTGACTCGCCAGCCTTGGGCTTGCCAGCAGTCTTTGCGCCCTGCTCTCCGAACCGGATGGTCTTCACCTGATCGCCTTCTTTGGCGACAACAATGTGAGACTTGGTCGGATGGTCAGGGGTGCGCTTGGGCTTGTTGTATCCCTCAACGCCAGCTCTTGCCAAGCGTGGGTCCTTCTTCTTCTCAGCCATGAGTTACCTCACTTTGTAGAGGCACGGAGCATCCATGCCCACTTCTTGTGCATGTCAATGCGGCCAGCGAGAAAGTCCATGAAGCCCTGTTCATCCTGCTTTTCAGCTTCCTTGAACACGTTCATGTACGTCTCAATGACCTTGTCGTTGGCCTCTTTAAGAGCAGAGGCCATCGCCTTGGGGGACGGATCTACGTCCTTGACCTTGAGTGATGTCATCTTCACGTACTCACTCAAATCGAAAGGGGCGTAGGCGTCGAGTTTGCGGATGTTCTCAGCGACGCCATCGACAGAGTCGCTGACATCTTCATAGATCATCTGAAAGAGCGAGTGGTACTGACTGAAGTCCTGACCCTCGACATTCCAATGAAAGCCGATAGACATGAAGTAGAACGTCACGACATCGGCCAACAACTTCTCTGTAGCTTCAATAAGAGATTTCATGCACCGGCCTCCACGTACAAGTTATCACACCGTGGTGGAGTTAACTCGTTCTTCTACTTTGTTAGCCTTACTATAGCCCCTACAGCTCTTGCACTGAACCATCCGGTATCTACCTGATCTGGTCGTGTAATACTTTCTAGTGACCAGTTCTTCATGACCGCAACGGGGACAAGCGAGAGGGTCGCCCCCGTACAAACCACGGTGAGGATGAGTTTTAATCCAGGGCAAGAGCTTGTCGTACAACTGCTCTGTCAGAACCACATCGTGACGGTTGTACTTACGCATAACCTTCCAGGCGGCGGCATCGCCCTTCATGCACCTCAACCAAAGGTCGAAGCCGTCGTGCTGAACCTTGCCGCCAAGTCCCAATTCCGAAGCTACGTGTTGCAGCTTGTTGCTTGCAAAACGAAAGCGCTGCTTTACGACGGTAAGGAGATCTACGTCTACATAATGCGAAGGGGGCGCTAACCCAGCCAAGAGAAACTCTCTGTTGAGGTGCTTCATGTCAAACGACTTGCTGTTGAAGCCGACAACTACATCTGCCTCATCCAGCAGATCCCAGATCTTAAATATCATAGACTTATGACCGTCATGATAATCGCTAGCGAAATGAACCTTGCGTTCACCGTGCCACTTAGCCGCCCAGGAGATAACTCTACCAAACTGGTCTACCTGGTTAAGTGCGACGTTCTGGTCCCACAATCCCCAGACATAGGCGAGGTTTGGCCTGGTCTCTATGTCTACGGTAAGTATTCTGATGCCCAATGGAGCACCTCCTTGTGTCACGTACTCCAAACCAGTCTACAACCAATACTGCTACATAATATAGGGCTGACGCCTTAGCACAGCGCTCTTTGCGTACCCCTCAGTGTTGGGGTTATCGGCAAATTGAGGTGAAAGATTCTTAGATTCGTACATCCAGTCAAAATTGCTAGAAGAACCCAACCAGTCAGGGCGCTCAGTCATACCAGCACCTTCTGCTCCCCAGTTCCTGACAACTGGGTAATGATCAGCGTGGCTAGAGAAATGAGAAGAACGACCTGCCTGCTCTGAACCCCATCTCGCAGCTTGAACAGAGTTTGAGTTATCAGAGTAGTTAACTCCTCTGCTAAGTCCCATAGCAGCGTTAACATTACGGGACGCCTTATCGTTAAGGGCGTGAACCAGCCCACCACCCTTTGACAGCATCTCTTCTGCTTCGTTGTTGCCTGGTTCGTGCTTCGTAACTACGTTGCCCTCATCATCAACCTTCAGGTTACCAGCAGAATCCTTCTCTGGACGCATCTTAGGCACGTAACCTCTTGGAGCACCGGGACGGCCCTGCCACACAGTGACTCCGGGTCTACCACTAGAAGCATCAGAGTCTATAAAGTTGAATCCCTTTGCGGAATTCAACCAAGGCATCATCTGCTGACTTTCCATAACGTCAGTTACAACATACTGCTCAGCAGAGTTAGGGGTAGACATAGCGGTGAGGAACGGTCCAGTTTTAGGAGCAGCGGTACCTTCCAACCTAACTGTTCCATCTGGAAGGTATGTAGGCTCAGTAGCACCCTTACTGTAGTGTGGCTTAGCAGTAAGGGTGGACCTCTGAGAGGCATCGGCAAGCATATCCTGCATATCTGCTAAACCACGCTTAGCATTATCTGGACGGGAACCTGAAAGGTTTGAGGTGTTGATTTCGCGACCTTCGTTAGCGGCGGCGAACACCTCTCTTGCTGCTATAAGATTAGGAAACTTTTCGCCCCGCTTGAACGGTGTATTAGGGCTGGTGCGGGAAACTGAGGAGGCACCGATATACCTACCACGAGCCTCTACCTCCTCTTGGGGCATCCCGGCAGTTGACTGACGGAATTGTTCACTCTCCATAATGGGATTGATGACCATGTTCTGGTACACGGATTGAGCCTCGGCGTGTGCAGAGTCTCTCTTAGCACGGAGATCTGGATCTGGAATGTCAGCAGTAGGCTTACCTCCGTAGAAGTGCTGGCTCACATTCTCATTAACCCCAGCAGCAGCGTGCTCACCCATGACGCGCATCATGTTACGTAATTGAATACCAGTTATGTCTGCCTCAGCGTTGACTGCTTTACCACTGCGGTTAGACGGCATACCAGCAATACCCATAACCTGATGTGCCTTGTCTACCTCTGCTGAAGAAAGATCTTCCCATCTTCTGCTCGCCTCTGACGCAGAGCTTACTTCATGAGGCTCGTCAATGGCGGGGGTATTTGCAGCACGAGATTCATTTGGAAACGCTCGCATGGCACCAGACAACCAACTCGTCAGTTTAATCTGGTTCTCTGCGTCTAACCGCTCTTCTTCGGTACCGTTAACTATGGCATTACCTAGAGCCATTGCACGATCTGGCTCCATCCAACGGTAGCCTATAGGGGCGTCAATTATTGAATCTTGGGTGTTGTTTACAACCGCGTCGTAAGACTTACGTCTGGAGGCCCTATCACGCTTATCCTTATCAGAAAGAGTAATACCTCGCACCCGCTTACGATCAGGGATAGCAGGCTTCTCTACAAAGGATCCGTCGAGCGTTTTCTCTTTACGAGTTGCTTTAGTAAAGCTGTTAGGGGTACCCCCAGATGGGGTCACATCATGAGGACTTACCTTATTTTTTGTATCCTTCTTTTTGGCAGCCATGTAGGCCCCTCAGTAACTCAGCCGCTTACGCGAGTCGGGTTCGGTCGGTTCATGTGCATACCTGAGTTGTAAGTCATCTCAAACATCGGCATACCATCACCGGCC
>Ga0070749_10000587_pt1 | contig 24451 bp, 44 predicted proteins | sample VirMetDEL_Nov_18_FD_75180 | JGI IMG/M metagenome (GOLD analysis project Ga0070749, IMG submission 75180) | Aqueous microbial communities from the Delaware River and Bay under freshwater to marine salinity gradient to study organic matter... | ecosystem: Environmental > Aquatic > Marine >...
GATGCCGTTCTGGTCACGCTTCATCGTCACTCTAATTTTGCTCATATACCGCCCACGAGGCACCGAAAAGAACACCGTCTCGTCATCCTTCAAATAGCCGAACGCCTCACCCTTCAGTTCCCACCCCCATTTGACTTTGGTCGGGGTTGCTCCTTGCTGCGCGACTAATTCAGATTTCAGACTGTCAACTTGTCGCCTCAGTGCCACGATTTCATCGCTGGCGTACTTCGGTAGCTTGGATAGCTGCTCATCGTTCGTCGGCTTCATAGAGTCCTCATCTGTTCCCACCCATACCGCGCAATCAGTAACGCATCGGCGCGGTTGTGGTGCTTCTTCAGGTGCAATTCTGCCGTAGGAAACAGCCCTTGAGCAATGGGCAAGGACTTGTCTTTGTCGGCGCCGATCAGTCCAAAGCGTTTCTTCCACGCTTGCGGCCGGACATGGGTAAGGGGAATCCCTAGTACGGCCGGCACGGTTCGCAAGGCACCATAGGTATCCCCGAAGCTGAACACACTACTTACCCCCTGCTTGGTCATCGCCTGCACTTGCTCGATGATGCCGCACATGTCTCGCATGGGGATATCTGCTCGTCTGAATATCTGCGCCACGGCTGCACTATTGATTTGATTCTGTACCTTCGCCTTCCCTTTGCCGTTCGGCATAACAGGCATATCGAACAGAGTAAGAAATGTCCCATCGGGGTTCAGGAAGGCCAGCGCGCCGGTTAGCCCTGGATCGATGCCGACGATGTAGGTCATTGCTTCATGTCTCCTTCTTCTAGTGCCCTGTCCTCGATCACTTCCCCAGTATCCTCGCGGATTACAGTAATGCGTCCGTGGATGTAATCGATTTCCTTCCGGCAAATGATTGGCTTCATTTCGATCCCTTGCGCGACGGTATCTGAAATCTTATCCATCTGCGCCTTGCGGTGCTTCATCGCCTTAGTCGTGTTGTCTACTAGCTCCTTCTTGTGCCGCTCCAATCGGTTGTATTCCTGATTGTGCGAGGCCATTTCATCGAGCAATTCCATTTTTCGTGGAAGGGTCAACGGACAAGGCAAATGTCTCGTAATCGTGACAGCGCCAACGCCTACTGGGGTGGATGTTTGATTGTCGATCGGCATAATTATTCATCGCTCCTTAATAGCAAGCCGGCAATCGTTGCCGGGAGATAGGTGAAATAATTCTGCGGGAGTATCCCTGCGAGGGAATTGACTAGATCCCGCATCTTCTCAGTGTCCTCATCATCGAGCTTCTTGATCTTGATAGCAGAACACCCATTGAGGCAGACCGTGGCTAAGGCAAGGCACGCGCACGCGATAATCACAGCGCGCCCATTGCGCTGCGCGAAAAATGCTTTGACGGCCTCAAACTCTACGTCGAATTCCTCAAAGTTGATTGAATCGGGCTGCTTCAGGGCATCCCGTAACATCTGATCTACCCAGTCGTGATCGTCGGTCATGTTCCCGGCCTTTCTTTGGTCCGTTTGGGTTTGATCGCAAAGGTCGAGTCTCGGCACAGGCTGCATGCTTTGGCGTGTTTCCCCCAACAATCCGCGCATACGTCCCGCTCGCACCATCCCACGATTCCCGTTTTCATCGTGCGGCATTCAATACACAGCACGCGGCCTAATTCAGTGTCCATGCTCGCGCTCCTCGATCCGCTTCCTCTGCTTCTCTAAGAAGAGGCGATGTTTCGTGCAATGCGTACCCCCTGGCTCGGCCATATCGTGACAAGGGTACGTGATGCTGCGGAATTGACAAGGCTGCGGCGCAACCTCTTGGGGTGTCAACCAATCCCGCCACCAGTCATGACGAAGAAAGCGGATCGGATCACGCGGTTCAGGCACAAAGACCTTGGGATTGCGCGTTTGTTTGTAGAATTCACCGTAGACGCCTGCCGCGCGGCAGCATAAAACCTGGTCCTCCTCTGATAATAGCTGGAACATTTTGTACGCCTGCCCTTTGCCAAGTTTTTTCCCTTGGCGTGCGGGGTATAACCCCCAAAAGATCTCAAACCGTTCGGGAAACCTGCCCATTTCTACCTCCATTAGAAAGTGGGTGGGGTGATACCGCGAAGCATCACCCCTGCTTACCTACTCTTCTCCCCCTAGATCCTTCTTCTTCTTCCCATACAGCGTGCTTAATTCCTGCCGTTGGGATACCGCGCATCGATGCCAATTTTTCTGTACTGTCCCGGTGTAGATCTCTTGGATCTCCTCAAGGCTCGTTGCGCTGTCCATCAATGCCACCAGATCGGCAAAGGCTTTCATTTGCGCCTCGGCCAATGGGCCTGACGGCTTTTCGGCTGGCTTCTCCTTGGGTTTCTCGGCTGGGGCCTTCGGTTGTTCTGCCGGTTCTTCGGCTGGCATGTCATGGATTTCCAGCGCGGCATGTTTCAAGTTCCTGAACGGTTCGCCTCCTCGCGGATTCGGTTTCTCCTCATAGGAGAATTGGAACCTTTTACCGATCAAGGCTTCTCCTGCCTTCAAGCAAGCTGGGGCTTCAAAGGCCGATACTTGAATGTCTCCCCCAGCATCTACGCGGAAAGTGAAACGGTGTGGGGTTTTCCGTTGCGGGTTCTTCGCGTCATACGCTACTAACTGGCCGGTGTAGAGTTCTTCCGCCTTCGTGTCGGCGCGCTGCGGCTCTTGTGGCGCGGCGCCTGAGACACCATCGGCTCCCGTTATGTCGATAACGGGGGATTCATCGGCTGTCGTTAATCCGCTCAAGTCGTAAGGGAACGCTTTACGGAGCGCGCCGGCCTCGGCGCATTTCCCTAGCTGATTGAATGGCATGCCTTCCGCACTCCACATGCGGGTAGGGCTTCCGTCCTTCTTCTTCTGGTAGTATTCCGACCATCGCACGGTATGGGTGTACGGCATCCGTTCTCCGTTCATCATGCGGTAGACGGTCACGGTAGCGGTAGCAGGGTGCCAGGTTTCGTTGGCATCGACTTCAAACACTGGCGCATCGATGCCGGCGAGTTCGCCGGTCCTGCTGGCAATCAGGCGGTAGCCGTCAATGCCGGTCTGAACCCCCATAATGTAGCCACCGGATTCAGAATCGTAACGTTTGATTGCGTAGATTTGCTTAATAAACGGATCCAGCCCAGTGCGTTTGCAGGTATAGAGAAACATCTTGAATTCATCGTCTGTCGTGCCCTTGGCAATCGTGCGCTTCATCAGTTCGATTTGGTCTTTCGTCCACTTCGGTACGAGGGCGCGGCGCTGGTCTACCAATGCGGTCATGTAGCCTCCTGGGTTATCTCAGCCTGAATTTCAGGCATGCGAGAGCATTAAGGAACAGAGTCCATTGTTTTTGGTTGCGCTGGACCTTGCGCGGGAATACATTGCCGTCACGATCCACACGAAACAGCATTAATCGTGGAATGGCGGAAGGGAAAAACGCCTGATAGCTTTGAATTTGGTCTTGGTACCGCTCATCTAACGATTCCGCAAACTTCCAATCAGGCAACACAGTTGCGTAGCCATCACCTAAGAAGGCATCTGGGGTGCCGGCGTGTCCGTATACATCGCTGCACCTAGTTACCTCTGCCTCTAGCGGTTTTAGTTCATGATCTTGCAGGCATTTAATTAAGGCTCGGACTCGATGATTACTAGAAGTCGGCCATTCACCATTGGCGATAAACCAATCACAGGCCGATTTCATATCGGCATGGCAGCGCGTCCCTTCGTCTAGATACGCCTGATCGATCCATTCCATTTTTGGTGGATAAAGAAGATCCAGCACGGCACCCGTTGCGGGGTAAAACTTCCACGTTTCTTGGTGCCGATACCCGCGAATGTCTTTATAGGTTTCCGCTATCAGGCCCATTTCTACCTCACCGCTTGGCTGGGTACGTCATACAATTCCAAGGCCGGCGACATGCCCGACTTGGCGACCACGTTAGCGCGTGCGGTATCGAGTACCCAGCATTGATCGGGAATCGCTTGCAATTCTGGATGATCGCATCGATAAATTTTCGTTTCGCTCTGCTGGCAATACTGTGGAGCTTTCGCCACGCGCCAATTCTTAATCAGGCGCATCGTGATACCGGGACCTCCGTTGTCCGTCGTGATGGACTTCGGCGGGGTCTTTTCGATGACCTTTGGTGGGGCTACCGTGATAGGGTCCTTCCCTTTTGCGATAGCGGCATCAATCTTTTCTTGATGCTTGCGGTTTTCTTCTGCCTGTTTTTTCCGCTCCTCTTCCAGCTTCTTCATGTAGTAATCGCCGGTCAGTTTCTTGAGTTTTGCCTGCTCCTCTTCCAGCGGAGAGAGAATGCTTTTCTCTTTGTCCTGTACGGCCTTCAACGCCTTACGGATCGGGGCCTTTAGGGATTCAAAAAACTCTTCGATCTTCTTCCGGCGAACCACAACCCCTTTGAGCCACAACATCCCCTCGGTGTATTGCTCCTCGGTTTTGATAGCCTTGGGCGCCACATTGATTACTTCAATCACCCGTTGCGCCGCTTCCTGCTCGTCTGTAACTGGCTTCTCCATAACTTCCTGCATGAATCCTCCTTGTGTGATTACTTCAACCCTTCCGCTTTGCCGACTCTGATAATCCTGCCGCCCTGTCCTGGCTGCGTCCGATCCGGCATCAGTCCCGCGTTTAACGCCTTCACAAAACGGTTTGCCATCCCTTTAGCCGATCCTGCGCCTAATCCTCTGCGGGGCTTACCCTTAATCCGTGCTTGAAACATGCACTCCCTCCTTGGTGTGTGGTTATGGGTACTGAGGCCTTCTAAACTGCCGACTCCCGAAAGAATCGGCAGCAAACAAGGTCCCACTGTGCGGAGGCAGCACAAATGGACCTCGTTTAGCCCATCACGCGCGCATACACCGTGCCAATCACAATCCCTGCAAGGAGTGCGGCGGCAAACAACGCGCTGATTTTGGCGGTCGTGCAAAGGGTAGCAACCCACGGCGGGGGCGGTTCATTCTTCAGGATATCCTCATAGAGGCACCTGGGACACACTGGATCACCGGCGAAATCAGGCGGGATGACTGACCAATAACGACAAACATTGCAAACGTGGATACGTGCCCCATGTAACGTGTGTCCCATTCGTGCCTCCATATGGGTTACTGCACTCCTGCCCTGAGCTTGAGAAGATCGGGCCGGTAAATCCGCAATGCGCGCCGGGATGCTGTTAGCTGCACAACCGGCAATCGCTTCCTTCTAATTGCCTCGTCAATCGCCGCTCGGCCCACCTTGAGGTATTGGGCCGCTTCGCGGATCGTGAGGAAATCACTTTCGCTTGCGCTTGGGGCTGCGATTGGCGAGGAATTCGCTGACGGCAAGCCCAAACGCGACTTCAAGCCTGACTCCGTGCGTGGCCGCATAAACGCGCATCTCCATTAAAAGGTTAGGGGTTAGCCTCGTCGTGAGAGGCACTAATTCAGTAGTGGGCATATGCGCTCGATCCTCCTTATGTGAGTGATGCAATGCGATGGGATGCACTACTACGCTCCAAAAATACAGAAGTCAACAAAAAAAGGAAAACAGATTGCAATGAGTCTTGTCGCGCGGCATGATGGGGCCATGAAGAAGAAAGCAAAGAAGGCTGCGGCCTCGCATCAACTGCCGGTGCGCTTCGATGGAGAGTTATCTGAAATGCTTGCGTCATGCCATGCGGCGCGTTGTCCTGCCTCGGAGTTGGGTTATCGACCTGTGGCACACTTCAAATTTGACCAACCGAAATCGGTGAGTCCGGTTATCTTATCCCCGGAACAAGAGGCAGCATTGCAGGCGCAACTTGTGAGACGCGACTTGCGTACAATGCGGCTCGCGGTGCTGATCGGATTGCGGTGCGGTCAGTTCTTCTCGCTCCGGTGGGATTGGCTGCTGTGGGATCTCTCGGCCTTTCGCATCCCTGGATTTAAGGGCCAACATGCGCGTATCGTTGCCATACCGCAAGAGGGCGTCAAAATTTTGACGGTCATGTATGAGGAACAAGGCAAGCCGTCAAGCAGGTTCCTCTTCCCTCATGCGACAAAGAAGGGCGCGCCTGTGGTGGCTAATGACTGGTATAGGTACCACTTCAAAGCGGCAGCAAAAATGCGGAAAATATTTCTTGCATTCTTGAAAATATCTCTTGACATTGCTACGCGGTGCAACTATATTACATTCAACAGTGCGCGGGATTCTCTCGGCGCACCATCACAAATCGCCGGTGCTGGCGCTGCAACGCTACCCGGTACAACCTAATGGAGGTAGGCCCATGCAATCCACTATTTCAACCGTCCTGACTGAGGCTTCAACCCAGTGGCGCAACCGTCCCGATGATGAGCGGTTCCTATCGCTCGCGGATCTCAAGCAAGCGGTGGAGCAGCGCAAGCGGGAAAGTTGGACCACTCAACAGTCTGCGGCGTCTTGTCGCGTGGTTCCTGAATCCGATGGCCTCAAGCTGCAAGTCTGGAATAATTCAAAGGGTGAAAGCAACCTGCTTGATTTCAGTAATTACTCTTTCGGTCAATTCGCGGGGCTGGCAAAGTCTCCTGCTGGATACCTGCGAACCCTCCCGGCTGAATTGGCAGCTATCAACCTGCAATGGTGTCTAGAGAATCGAGCGGCGCGGGAAAATGCGCTGATCCTGGGGCAAACCAACGGACACAATGAATTGAGGGCGGTAACGTCAACGTCCTACGGGAGAATATGGGACCTCGATGTGGTCAACGCTGTGGAGCGGGTCAACGGGGATGGTCGTTGGCAGATTCCAGCGGCGTCCTATGCTACCTCCAACCCTCGGCGCGCTACCACGTTATATGCGTCTGATAGGGATGTGTTTATCTTCTTGGTCGATCCTAACACCCAAGTCGAAGTGGCTGGGCGTCGGTATTTCCGTGGGTTCTTCACTTGGAATAGTGAAGTGGGCGCGGCGACATTCGGGCTTACCACGTTCTTGTACGATCATGTCTGTGATAATCGGATCATATGGGGCGCAACGGAGGTTAAGGAACTCAAGATCCGGCATACAGGCGGGGCGCCTGAACGGTTTGCCTATGAGGGGGCGCGGTATCTCAAGCGGTATGCTGAGGAGTCCACTTACAACACGGTGGAAACCATCAAGAAGGCTGCGGCGTATGAACTCCCCCACGCCAAAAGCGATAGTGTAGAGCGGTGGCTGAAAGATCGCGGGTTTACTTCCTCCGTCGCTCAATCGGCGGTAGCGGCTGCGGATCAAGAAGAGGGCGGGGCGCGGTCCTTGCTCGATATCATCAACGGCATTACAGCGTATGCGCGGGGCCTCAAGCATACGGATGCGCGGGTAGATCTCGAAACCAAGGCGGGAAAGCTGCTCGATATCGTCAAGTAAGATAGTCGGGAGTCGGAAGGGCTGCAACCCTCCCGGCTCCCTCACCATCAGACTAGAAATGGAGGTTCTAGCATCATGGCGTCACTTACTCTATCAGATTTCCTCGAAGTATTTGCACTGGCGGCGGTATTCGGCCTGGTGGCGGTCCTGCTGCTCGGTGCGGGGAATGATCCTTTTTACGATGCGCCTGTCGATCTGTCGGCGGATCGTGAACCAATAAGGGGGGAATGATGAGTCTGTATATGGTCAGAAAACATCTAAGTAGGATCGTTGAAGTTGAGGCGAACGGTAACAGCGAACCCGACGCGATGGCTGAGGCTCTCTCAGAAATTGAGTCGGCATCGAGTGAAGCGTTGAAGGCGCTAAACGATTACGAACGGCAACAACTAGAGGAACCTCAAGAAATGCGGGATCTCTTCGCGGCTGCTGCGCTCATGGGCCTTCTGAATAACATGGGCGAGTACCACAAAGTCTGGAAAGATGCTTTGAATCTGTCTGACAAAATGATGGCAGAGAGGCGCGAGAGAATACAGGCGAGAAAGGGGGAATGATGAACGCTCAAACCCTAACATATGAGGAAAAACGCAAGAAAGAACAAGCAGAACTCTCCCGGCGTCGGGAAAAATTGCATGGGTTAGCGGCTGCGCTCTGTCAGTCGCCAGCGTTTGCCGGGTGGTCTGTGGGCCGCAATCCAGACCCCGATTTTGACAACTTGAAGGCTGAAATTGTCGGGCCTGGTGGCGCTCGGCGCTTTATCCTGGCGGCGGATCGTTACGACAAGCAAGCCAGGGTGAGAGTCTACGGGCGATATCCTCAGCCGATTACCGGAAGTTATTGGCCTGGGAAGGATGCGCCTGACGTTGGCCTGACGCTAGACCGGCCAGTAGATGCCCTGATCCGTGATATCTCCCGGCGCTTCCTGCCTGAATATGAAGCGGCATTCATTCGGGCGTCTGAGGCTGTCAATACCACTAACGTAAGAATGGGCAAGCTCGTTGAGGCGGGGCGGAAATATGCGGCGCTGTTAGAAGTTCCTTTCAATGCTGATCGCGTTCGTGAAGGGGTTGAGGTTTGCGACTATCGTCCTGAATGGATCGTTATTAAGTCATCAGATGCGGAGAAGTTCTCTATTCGGGCGGATAATCTCACGGAAAACCAGCTAGACGCGCTGCTGGTGGTCCTGAATCCACACAAGGCCAAAGATTGCGGGGTGTCCGATGAATAAACTAACCCTCGGCCGGCACGCGCTGAAACAAGAGCGGGAAATGTTGGGCTTGACTCAAGAAGGGCTTGCAAAAGAGCTAGGAACAACAAGAAACACCGTCGCCAGGTGGGAAATGGGGCGGCATCCGGTGCCGCATTGGGCGTGTTACTTTATCGCTAACATCCTGCCGGGGATTATGGAAGGGAAAGGGGGGCGCAATGTTTCAGCTAACCTCTCAAAGTGATGCGATCCAAGCGGCGCGGCTCCTGGCGGTGCGGGATATGCTGCCGGTGTTGGTGATGGAGTCAATCGACCATACGCGCTGCTCGATCGCTACAACCGATTGTGAGCTAATCCGCTCGCAAGGCTACCACGTGGCAACCGTCCACCCATCGGGCCAGGTGGACCGGGAGTGCCTTAGATCTAACTGGCTCCATCGGTGGCTAGGGAATGCCTGCCGGTGCGAGGGAAGGGGGAAATCATGACACGAGAAGAGGCTATTGAGAAGTTGGCGGCATATAGGGCTGAGAATTGGGACGAGAACGACACTCAGGACGCTCTTATCGAGGGGCGCATTGGGTTCCAGGAAATGAGTAATAGAGAGCTAGAGGAGTGGTGCGAAGAATGGCTTGAGGAGTCAGTCAAGATCGAAGGCAAAGAGCCTGTTCCGCTGTCTGTGCAATATGCTGCACAGGACCTGCTGGAGGCGGTACGCCTCGCCGCTGTAATGCACCCTTACTGCGTGACATTTACCCAGGCCCTTGCCAAGGCTGAAGGGAGGGGGTAGGGACATGGGATACATAGAAGACCGCGACCATATTTTGAATGATTCTACTACCCCCTATTGGATGGCGGATCTTATCAGGACAGCCGACACAAAGGATGCTGTAGAGTCCTGGGCGGTTGTCGATATGGTGGCGGATCTGCTTAGAAAGAGGATGAATGAAGCGCTTGCCTCTGCCATGAAGGAAACCATCAAGCACCCATTCTAGATCGCTCGGCCTCCCGGCTCCGTCCGGGGGGCCTCCCCTCCCCGTTTCCCCCCATGCTACTAGTCGGACCCCTTTCCAATAACAGCCTATAAGTCAATTACGGAAGCCGTTTTGTAGCGTGAACCCCTCAAAACGCTAACACCCGCGCTCCTGTCATCCTGATTGGTTCTAGCTAGAACAATCTCCTAACCCGCTCCCTTCTCCCCCACTTACCCACAACCTATCCCCAGCGCAATGCTCTACGTAGTGTATCTCATTAGATAACGCCTTACAGCCTGTTTCGCTCCCCTTTCAGCCTAAGATGGGAATTTTTAATAATCGCCTCTTTCCCCTGTCTAATCCAGCCGATTCTCAGATTCGTTCTAGTTAGTACCAAACATTTTACTTGACAAAAGTTTGAAAGAACCCCCTTAAGTATCCCCCGAATCCCACTTGACATTGGTCTAATACAGTACCTATATCAAACCCATTCCGAGTGCATCCCACTCACTCTATATGGAAACAGATGCCCGGCGAAATACATGTGGGAGAACAGCCTTTCTCGGAATCGGAGTTGAAGAGAACAAGAGGAGAGTGAATACGGGGAAGAGGAAAAACGAGGGGGGGGAGTGTGGGTGGTTCTTGCCCTTCTCCCTCGCGTCATAAAAACATCTTTTTTGACGACAAGCATTCAAAAAAAAAGAGGCCCACGGAGCTTCAAGCGGAGTGGGAGGGTCCCAGCGGTTAGCTGGGGGGAGTAGAGAGGGATGCAGCTAGAGGAACAAGGGGGAGTGGGTGGTGAGTCTGGAAGGGGTGAACCGAGGAGTCAGTATCCGTACAACAAGCGGTGGCGGCAGAAGAACCGGGAGCGGTACGAGGCGACAAAGAAGAAGTATTACCGGCAGTTTGTGGCGGGGGCGAGTAATCGGTTTCGGCGGTGGTTGCCGGAAGAGGATGCGGCGGTGGTGGCACATCGGGAGTGTGATCGAGTGTTGGCGGAACGGTTGGGCCGCACGGTGCAGGCGATTCAAGTGCGGCGGTCGAAAAAGAAAGGGGGGAGCGTATGACCTGGGGAGAGTCGGTGTTCGTGACAGTCATTCTGACTGGCATCGTGGGCGCGTGTGTGGCGCTGGTGTGTGTGGTGGCCTCGTACTCCTGCGAAGCGAAGTGGGCGCGGAGTGGCCGGCAGGCGGAGTGGGGGCCGATCCAAGGGTGTCAGGTGTTTGTGGGGGATGGGTGGATCCCAGAACAGAATTTCAGGGCGATGGAATGAGTCTCCCGGACAACCTGCTAGAGGACGATCGACCGGAGGAGTCGGAGTACTGTGAGGAGCATCCTGATTACCTGCGGCCGTGTCGAGTATGTCGGGCCGAGGCGAGGATGGAACGGGCGGAAGAAGGGAGGGAGCGATGAACAAACGGAAGTGGGTGCGACATATAAGCGGCGAGGGCGGGGTGTGGGAAATCATTGGAGACACGGCGCCGAACGTACAAGCGTGGCCTGTCCAGAGCAATGCAGGCATCCTCATGCTCCCCAAGTCTGAATTCGTCCTTTGCGAATTGCCTCAGCCGCCTGAGCAATGGGTGGATGTGACGAGTGAGTGCTATATAGCGAGAGACATGACAATTTTCCATGAGGGGGTGGACACGTTCAATGGACCGTATCGCCGCCGCAAGGTGCATCTGTACGAACTGAAGTTGAACCATCCTCAGTCGTACATCGCACGCGATGCCTTCATCATCGAAAAGAAGGTGTCGTTATGAGCCACCTGGATGCGCTGAACAATGCGGAAATGGTGAAGGAAGCGGAGCAATGGATACTGAGGACGAAGCTGAAAACGGTGCCGAGTCCTGAGTATTGCGTGATGCCGACGAAGGTAGCGGAATGGTTGCTAGACATGGCGAGGCGCCACCATGACTAAACCACTGGATACGTCGGATTTGCCGTTCTTACGGGCGGCGTTTCTCGCGCAGGCGAAGCAGGATGATCCGCAGGCGCCGGCGCGGGGGTTGGGGTTGGCGTTAGCGGTGGTGACACAGGCATTGGACGACATTGCGATTGCGGGGCGGCGCAAGGGGCAGGACTTGACGCAAGATCATCATGCCCGGAATGCGACGAACGCGGCCGAGGACGCAAAGGATTTTCTGTTGCGGCGGTTGTGGGAGCCGGGGAATCCGTGGGGGGAACTGTTACGGATTCATGGGGCGAAGGGGTTTGCGAAGGCGCGGTTGTGTCATGCGGTGCGGAAAGTGGAACTCACACGGTAAAACAAAGGGGGAGTCATGGGGAGCGTCATTGGGGCGGTAGGTGCAAGCCGGAATCAAGACACGATAAAGAAGAGTGGCCTGCGGGAAGTTCTCTGCCATTGCCATGCAATCACAACGCAACTTGAGAGTGATGTGACGATCGTTGAGGGGGATCTGTTTGGGTACAAACCGGAATGCCCGACTACCGATGGGAAAGCGGCCAGTGACCCGACGATTGAACAGTTAATCGTCGGGTTGCAGGTGAGGTTGAATGCCGTGGCTGAACAAATGCGGTCAGTGAAGGAAAGCCTTTAACCAAGGGGGGGATGATGAAAGCATTGATGATCGTGTGTGCGGCGCTGTTGGTGAGCGGATGCGGGTTGAATCTGAAGCATACGCAGGTCGAAGAGGCGCCGGCTGGGGGGTACAAGAAGGTGCATCATACGGTGACGTTCGATACGGAGCCGCGCTGCGTGGCATCGTGTGATCCAACCGTGAAAAGTTGGTAACGATGAGCGACGAAGAGACAACCGCCCCTCCCCCGCTGCCTGAAAAGCGGAAGCAGGGACGGCCGAAAGGATCGAAGGACAGCTATATCCGTTCTCCGCATGGCTACACGAAGGCCATGCGGGGGCACGGACACTTGATGTTACGCGGCGCCGGCCGGTTGCAGGTGTTGAAGGACATTAAGCAGCGGGTGGCGTTGGGGGAAACGATCGCGGAAATTGAAACCTCGCTGAAATTGGCGAAAGGCTCGGTCTTTCGTGACTTGTACGGGCCGAAAGCGAAGGAATTAGTTAAGGCGATTATCGATGAAGCAACGATTGATAGCCTGCTGATCTTCGCGGAACTCATGGAAACGATCAAATCTGAAGCCGTCCACATGAAAACGCTGAGTGCGACGGGCGAATTGCGCGCCACCCCGGAACAGCTAGGGACGCTCATGCGTGCGGCAGAGAAAACGCTGGAAATCTCCAAGATGATTAACGGTCGTGGGCTGTCGATTTTTGGTGACGCCCAAAAAGAGGCGGCGAATCCTGAATTAAACGCGGCGGAACGTCGGTTGAAGATCTTGGAAGCGCAGGGGGTGAAGATCGATGACTAAAGACCCGATGGCCGCGCTACAAACAGCGGTGGATGTGGCGCAAATGAAGGTGCCGAGTGAATCATTGGCCGAAAAGCTCTCTCCGCTTTCCTCGATGCCACATAAGCAAGGGGATGGAGAACGGATGATCCTGCATGCACTGAATAAGATCGATCCTGTGCGCGTTGCCGAGGGCGCATTCTTTGAGTTGAACCGTGTGCTGTACGAAGTGACGCGGGTATCCAAGAGCGGCAAGCTGTTATGCAAGCCATTTACGGGGCAGTTGCTTGTTCCACGTGGAACCGCGACGGCCACACAGATTCAGGGGGCAAAGAAAGCCTAGTGGCCGATAAAGCGACCGAAAAGCTGCTGAAGTATTACGCCAAGAACATCCCCGCGATGATTCTTGAAACGGGATGGTTCAAAACCCGCGACGAAGATAACCCGGACGGCGGCGACCATCCCCTACCCGATAAAGAATACCTCCGCTATCTGCTGGAACAGTATTGTCTGCATCAACGGATCATTCTGCCGAAGTCGAGACAGGTGTTAGTTACGTGGTCGTGGGCCGCGTATGGGTTGGCGCGCTGTCTTACGCGCAAGAACTTCTTGGCGATTTACCAGACCAAGCGCGAAGAGGATGCGGTGGGGTTTATGGATCGCGTACATTTTATCTATGAACATCTACCGCCAGAGATACGGGCCGCACGGCCAGCCAAGCTCGATAACAGCCTGAAGCTGGAAATGCTGGATAGTGACGCCAAGTTTTGGGGCATCCCGCAAGGCGCCGATATTATCCGGTCAAATACGGTGTCGCTGTTCTTTGCCGACGAAGTGAATTTTCAACCGAATGCGCGCGCGTCTTTGCGTGCGGCGATGCCGTCCTTGGGCAAGAACGGGCAAGGGATATGGGGTTCTTCGGCCAACGCCGGTGGACTCATGGAGAAATTGATTCACGCCACATGGTAAGGGAGTCCGTATGCAGATTGGCGAAGGGAAAGCGAAGCTCGGTGATCCGCTGCATCATACGTTTTCGACGTTGAAGGGGGTTCAATATCGGCTGAAGTATTGCCCGACCTGCTTGACGTTGCACCGGGAAGTGATCGACACCGAAGAAGAACATGACACGAAAGTAGACTTGTGACGGTTATAACAGGATTCCTCGAAAATCCTCCCGACGAAGAAGAGGCGAAACAGCCGGAAAAGTTTTGTCCTGGCTGCCGGCGCGCGCTGTTCAAGGAACACTTCGATAAAAACCAGTTTGCCAGCGATGGGTACTACACCTATTGCAAGGAATGTCGGGCTGCGAAGAAGCGCGAGAGGGAAGATCCGCCCCCCGTTCTCGATACGGTTGAAGTGACACCGGCAGAGCCTACGGCGAAGCGCGGCAAGGTCCCTGACGGCATCCTCAACGGCATCCAGGTGCCGGATGATGTAGAGGCGCCGATGGAAGGCGTGTGGGCGTGGCACACTCCGAAGGGGTGGCGCGTCATTGCCCTCCACTACTCAGCCGACCCTGACAAGCGGCCAGGGACCGAAGCCGGCGATGCGTGGATTGCGAAAAAGAAGGCCGATACCTCGGAGCGTGACTGGAAGCGGGAATATGAACTCGATCATACGATTGCCGAAGGCGAGCCGTTTTACTCTACGTTCAATCGTTCGCTCCATGTGCGGCGCTGCGTCTACGATCCCACGCGGCCGCTCTTGCGTGGGTGGGACTTTGGGAAGGGGCATCCATCCATTGTCTTTGCCCAGGTGGACGAAAAAGCAAAACTCAAGGTCCTGTGGTCATATATCTATACGAACCTGAACATCTACCAACTTGTTCCCATCGTCATAGCGGAAACGAATGCCCGTTTTCCTGAAGCGAAAGAGATTCGGGACTATGGCGACCCAGCCGGCGCGCAAGAGACAGACAAGGGCGCAACCACGATGATTCTCTTGAACACCTTCAAGATCAAGTTGATCTATCGTTTCAGTTTCATCGAGGAAGGCGCCAAGATGATTGAACAAAAGCTCATGCTGCAAGCCGATGGATCGCCGGGGTTGTGGTTGGATCCCTGTAATAAGGATCTCAACGAAGGCTTTGAAAGCGGGTATGTGCTGGATACGGGCGCGAGCGGGAAGGACAGTGAAGGGCGGATCAAGAACAGCCCGAAAAAGGATGGCTGGTACGATCATGTCATGGATGCCTTACGGTACTTGATCGTAAACGTGTTCTCGATGCTGCCGGATAAGCAGAGCGATCAGGACAAGGCGTGGGAGAAGATAGGTCTGTGGCGTACCAACGAACAGCATGCGGCGCGGGAATCGGAGAAAGAACCGATGGAGGAATTCAACCTATGAATTTGAGCATTGGCGTATTTATCCCTGAAGGAATGAAAATACCTCGATTCTATGAAGTGGCGTATCGGTGTTGGGATCGTTCGGGATCGATGTGTTATCCGATCCCGATAAATTGGATCGTGAGATTTTGTGTTTGGTTTAAGCTGCTAAATCGTCCTGGGTTTGGACGTACAGATAAGGTTGGCCTTAAGGCTTATCAACGAGGATTAAGGCAAGGTAGAAGAGAAGGGTATATGAAAGCCGTGAAAAGCATTTATCATACAACGCATGGCGTTCATCCATGAGCCAACGGGTGAAGATCCATGTTGACCAAAGCGAAGTGCGGCCGGTCACGCCGGGGAATCGCTGTATTACCGTGTGCGACATGGCCGGCACGATCTTGGAGCGCGGCGAGCGGATTGAACTGCATGGGACATGGATCTTACGCCAGTATCGGAATCCTGTGCCCTGTGCGGCAAGCGTGGTGCTATATACCGAAGATGACGGCTCAACCTACAGGATGGTGAAGTAATGAACTGGTTCAAGTCGAAACCCTGCCAGGTGTGCAAAGTGAAAGACCAAGTGATTGCGGAGCTAGAGAAGCAAGTCACGCGGCTGTCTGGACAGTTGGCCCATTCCCGCGAGCGGGAAGAAAAGGCGGTTGATGCGCTACTAGAGCGGCAAGGCACGGCGCCAGTGACGCCGCAACCCCGCATGACGTTCAAGGATTCTGAGAACGCCCAAAAGCAGGCATTCGGCATGTTCTTGGATGAGCATGACGACGGAAGCGGGGCCGTGCTGGAAGTCGATCGCCTCAATGTCGAGAAATCCCCCCTCTTGCCATAAAAGACTTGACATACCTGCATCCCATGTGATATGGGGTGCATTGTCTCACCGTTGCGTCAAACTTTCTTAGCGGTTCTCACATGACTTGGCTAAGAAACTCACCGACGCCGAACTTGTTTCAGAAGTCCAGCAAGAGCTAAACCGCTCCAAGCACCTGCGCTTTGCCTTTGAGCGCGATTGGTACGGCAATCTCCTTTTTAAGCAGGGCCACCAGTGGATTGTGTGGGATGAAACGGGCCGGCGCTTCCGTCAGAAGAAGCTCAAGCCCTGGATCCCCCAGCCTGTCACGAATCGCTTTGCCTCCACCCTCGATGCGCTTGTCTCCCTCATGCTCCGGGTGCAGCCCGACATGCAATGGCGGTCGGACGATCCCAACAATGAAAGCCTCAAGTCGGTAGCTGAAACCGCAACTAAGCTGGTGTCGCGCGTCAAGGACATGACGCATTTCAACCTGTGGCGGCAAACGCTGGCCGGCTGGTTGACGTACACCGGCAATGCCTACCTGGTGAACTACTACGATCAGGAAGGCGGTATTCCGATCGAGGTTCCCATCTATCGGTGCAAACAGTGCGGCAACGAGGATTTGCCGACTGGGTTTGAGGAAGGGTGCCAGGAATGCGGCGGGAATGAGCATGAGTACTCGATGGACTCATCCACCGGGGCACCCAAGCAAGTGCAATTTACGGGCGGCAGCGTCAGAACCGAAGTGGCCTCCCCGTTTGAAGTGTTCATGGATTTCAGCGTCACCGAATGGCACCGGCAACCCTACATCATTCGCGTGAAAGATCGCACACTTGAATACTTCAAGACGCGGTACGGCAAGCGTGGGGAGAAGGTTGAGGCTGGCGGGACTTCAACGCTAGGGGAATTCTACTCAAGTAGTTTGGCATACATGGCGAGCGGTCCTGGGATTAACCCCTCGGCCGGTCAAGTACATCGGCGCCCTGGCAATGCGGAAGTCTGGTACGTGCGGCGCCCGGATGACACCTACCCCGATGGGTTGACGGCGGTGATTGCTGGGAACGAACTGCTTGAAAAGAATGAGGAATTGCCAGAGGACCACGCCGGCAATCATTTCCTCCCTGTCACGCAATTTATTTTTGACCCTATCCCCGGATCTGCTGTGGGCAAGACGGTGGCGAGTGACTTACGCCCGAAGCAGAAACAGCGCAACGAACTCGAAAGCCTCATCCAGCTAATTACTATGCGAATGGCAAATCCGGTTTGGATCATCCCCTACGGCACGGACGTAGAGGGATTTTCCGGTCAGCCGGGGGCGGTGCTGAAAGCCATTCAACTTTCCCCGAACGCCAGTAGCAACCCGCAACGGTTGCCCGGTGAAAACGTACCCTCCTCCGTCATGCAATGGCTCGAAAAGATCGACAACGACATGGAGGAAATGGCCTCGGTATTTGACGTACTGAAGGGACAGGCCCCTGCTGGGATCACAGCCGGCTATGCCATTCAACTATTGATTGAGCGCGGCCAATCGCGGTGGGGGCCACTTTTCCAGCGATGGGAAAACGGCATGGTCATGTGGGCACAGCAAGTCACGGCGCTGTGCAAGGAGTACATGCCGGCAGAACAACTCCGCTCGATTCTTGGCGAACACGGCGAATGGGAAGTAGGCAAGTTCAAAGAGGAGTCGATGGCCGGCCTGAACCTCACGGTTGAGGCGGGATCCGCTAAACCGCAATCGGCCCTGTCTGAGCAAGCGATGGTCGATCAACTCATTGGGCAAGGGCTGATTGATCCGTCAGACCCCCAAGTGAAAGCGGAAATCCTGCGATCGGTCGGCATGGGGAAGTACGACAACCTAGCCGATTGGGACATGAAAGACGCCTCACGCGAAGAAGAGGCGTTTTACAAAATCGCCATTGCTTACGATTTAGCGGAAATCTCCCAGCAAGTTCAGGCAATGGCGCAATCCCCCGGCGCCGACCCCCAACGGGTTCAGTCAGCGGTGATGCAGGTTCAAACCTTGGCGCAAGGGGGCGTGCGGTACCGCGAGCAAATCGATAACCACATGATCCACCTATGGGCGCACAAGCGGTTTGCCAAGACCGATAAGTTCTTGAAGCTCTCCCCTGAATGGCAAGCCGTCTGGTTGCAGCATATCACCCAGCACGCCATGCGAATTCAGCAAGAAGCAATGATCCAAGCTGGCGCCGGCATGATGCCGCCTCCACCCGGAGCGGCCGGTGGGCCGACTCCTCCCGGCAAACCGGCCGGCTCCCCTCCGGGCCAAGCGCAACCGGGGGGCGGTCCTCCTGAACAGGTGGGGGCTTCTCCGCAAGGGGGGCATATCAATAATCCGGTGAACATGGGCGCCTAACACTTTCGGGACACTCGCCCCCGTCATTAGGCGAGGTTCGGCACGCTGGCCGTTATCCAGCGGATTACGGTTCGCCACCCGATAGTGGCGTAAGGGGGTCGTATGGAGAACGAAATTCAGGAAGTCAACGAAGCAGGCCAAGAGGGATTGGGGAACGAAGGGAACTCCGGTGTTCCTCCGCAATCGCCGGCTGAAAAGACGGTGCCGTTATCGGCCTTGGTCAACGAGCGGCGCCAAGCGCAGGGCCGCATTGCCTCGTTGTCGGCCAGGATTCAGGAATTGGAAGCGCGGACCAATCCTCAACCACGTTCGGCCGGTACGCAGTCGGAAGAGGACTCGCACCGGGAACAGTGGTGGGAAAAGCTGAAGATCAAAGAGCCGTTGTCGAAGATCGAAGCGATGGAAAAGCGCCTCGAACAGTTACAGGCTAAAGCGGAAATGGGTGAGAAGGCGTTTACGCAAGTTTCCGCTGCGGCGAATCGGGCCATGAACAAGGTCGAGAAAATCGTGGGGTCCTTCTTTGACAAGGATCTCGAAAGCATCGGGTACAGCAAAGACGAGTGGGACACAATCGTTGCCGCGCAAATGACGGACGACGATGTAGCCGAATGCTTTGCCGATCCAAACCACGCGAGAGAAGTAGCCCAGCGCGTGAAAGCCAAGCTCATGCCGAAGATCAATCAAAACAAATCCGCGATTGCGGCGAAGATTGCCAACCTCCCGCGCAACCCTGCGCCTGGGGGCACGCCTCCTGCGCCGCCGTCGCCCACGCCCGTTAAGGGCAAAGCCCTCCATGCCAGAGCTTTTGAACGGCTCCAAGGCAGAGTGAGTGCAGAAGGGTAAGGAACGATGGCCGCTCTTTCAAACGTGCAATCCACGGCAGTAGACGCCTTTAACGAAGTCCTCAAGATCGATTACGAGAAGGGGATTGTTGATTCGCTGAACGATGAACAGCCGTTGTTGGCTGAGATTCAGAAGGACAGCGAATCATGGACCGGACAGAAGGTGGTATTCCCGGTTCGCCTGAAGCGGAACTACTCTGCGGCAGCGACCACGGAAGGATACCGCTACCACACTCCCGGCAAACAGCAGTACGACGACTGGGAAATTCCTTGCAAGTTCGCGCATGGGTCGATCCGGTTGACCGCGCAGGTCATTAACGCCTCGCTCAAGAGCAAGGGGGCGTTTGCGCGTGCGCTGGGATCGGAAATCGATGGCCTTGTCGAGGACATGTCGAACTACCGGGGCCGTGCGGTGTGGGGCTTCGGGAAAGGCGTGCTGTGCTTGGTCAACGGGGATCCTGGCACGACAACGACAATCACGGTCGATGCGCCTCATGGCGTGGCCGGCAGCGTGAACGGCGCCCGGTTCATCCAGCCGGGAATGTTCGTGGCGTTTATCAATCCCGGTACTGGGGCCATTCGCGCGGGTGGCGCGCGCACGGTGGACACTGTGGCCGCTGCCGGAACCTCCTTCGATATTACAGCGGCCTGCGATGCGGCCGTAGGAGATAACGACTACGTGGTAATCGCCATGCAGTCGGATACCTCCGATGTGAACGAAACCACGTATGACCGGGAAATCATGGGCATGCTGGGATTGGTGGATACCACTACCTATGTCAGCACCCTTCATGCAATCGATCGGTCGGCTTCTCCTGGGAATTACCTGCAATCCGTGGCAATCGCCTCGGTGGGCGCGTTGAGCGCCGATGTGATGCAGCGCGCGCTCGATACCGTGCATCAGAAGGCGCGCGGCAAGACAGACGCCATTTGGTGTGAGCATGCCGTGCGGCGTGCGTATCAGGTGATGTTGGAGAACGATCGCCGGTACATGTCGGCCTCCCTCGTTCGGCCGGATGGCGGAACCGCTGCGGCCAAGGGGAAGGATCTGGACTTTGGCGGCATTCCGATCAAGACGGACAAGGATGCCCCTTACGGCATGATGTTCGGCTTGCAGTACGACACGTTCACGCACTGGACCTTGACCGAAGGCCAGTGGGCCGACGATCACGGCTCGATCCTCCGGTTCGTGGATGGCTATGACGCCTACGAAGCGGTGTATCGCGTGTTCGATAACATCGGCTGCGAAGCTCCTCAGCGGAATTGGAAGCTGTCTGGCATTACGAATAACGCGGTCGTGGTTCACCTGCCGTAGCGGGTGACTGGCGCGGGGGGCCTTTCGGGGCCTCCCGCTTTTCCCTTTAGCAATGAGGCATGACATGGCAGACGCATTTAGCGCAATCCCCGTCGTCAACCGGAGAAACGTGCGATGGGAAGGCATGTTTGACGGGCAAGCGTTGGTCTTTGAACCGCATGAGAAAAAGCATTATCCGCCGAATGTGGCCTATGCCCTGGCGGAACAATCGACTTTGCGAATCGATCTGGCAAGCGGGTTGGAAACCGTGTTTGCCCTTGGCATTCCGGGGGATCGGCAGTTTCCTGATACCCCGTTGGATGGGCCGCTGTCAGAGCGTAACGCGGTAGAAATCCTTGATCGGTCCAACGTGGAGCGGTTGACCGAGACAGAGCCGAAAGTCTTGGGACAGGCCGGCGAACAGGATTTAGGAATTGGGAAGGTTGAAAAGGTAGTGCCGGCGCTGCCGGGATCTGAGCCAAACCCTGATTCCGTGGTGCGCCCAGCCTCGCAAGAGGATGTGCAGACCGTGACCTTTGCTAACCCGCAAGCGCGCGGGACTTCGCGCCCTGGACGCGCTGAACATCGAATGAGTTTCAAGTCAGCCTAAGAGGAGATTCGCCATGCAATCACGCACAGACGCACAGAACGCGACGGCGACGGAAGTACGATCCGGCGCCACCTTGCTCAAGAATTTCAAGGTGGAACAGCGCACAACCGATGCGCCGCGCCTATTTCTGCAAATCTTCAACATTGCTTCCCCTACGGTTGGCACCGATGCGCCTGAAGTGGTGATTCCCGTTCCTGCTGGTAGCGGGAATTTTGATTCAGCGCGGTTGGGTGGGCAATTCCAAGGCAACGGCGGGGGGCTGTATCTCTCTACCGCCCTCTCCTATGCGGTGACGACGACACATGACGGCAACACGGCGCCGGATGCCGGCGATGAGCCGGTCGTCATTCTGGACTATGAACAGCTTGGCGCATAACGGGGGGCATCATGGCTGAAAGAGATTTTACGGTGAGCATCCCGGTTGACGCGGCCGGCAACAACATCATGGGCGCGCTGCTGGTGGTCTGGACCGGATTGACCGGCACGGATACCGGCAAGGCGTATGTCTGCCCTCATCGCGCGGAAAAGAGTGTGCAAGTCACCGGCACCTACGCAACTGCCACAGTCAATATCCAAGGTACTAACCAACAGTGCTACGACTCGGCCGGTACCGCGCTCTCTCCGACTTGGGGCAATCTCAGTGACATTGAGGGCGCCGTGGTTGCCATTTCAAGCGGCAATGTCCCGCTGCAACTTCAAGAAAATACGCTGGGCGTGCGTCCGTCCCTCTCTGGCGGTGGCGGTGGAGATTCCTTAACGGTGTCAATGCTTATTAGCTCTCCGGCTCGCTTGTAGTGAGCCGATTGGGGGATTGCCCATGCTTAAAAGGTTGAGCGGATTCATTACGATTACGCTCCTAGTTGCACTACTGGCAGGTGGGGCTGGAGCGGGAACAGGTTTACCGGAGGGGCCGATTGCCGGTTTCCCGACTTCTGGCCCGGACGGAATGGCGCGGGTGGCGCTGGATGGCAATGCACTTGATGACTGTACGAGTGGCGGCGGTGAATATCGCGTTTTGTGTGTGTTCGATGGCGTCTCTACATGGAGCGTGGTTTCTCCCTCAACGGTGTTTGCTCCGTATGGTGCGGATTTCTTGGTGGTGACGGCGAATGCTGGCCTTTCGTCTGAAGTGGTGATCGGTAAGGTAGACGATACGGTGATTGTAGCGAATGGGACTACATGGCAAGCCAAAACGCTTCCCTCATGCTCGGATGCGACGACAAGCAAGCTCCTCTACGACAACAGTACCAACACCTTTAGTTGCGGGACCGATCAAAGTTCCGGTGGCGGAACCACATTTGACGCGATCGGAAGCGGCTCTAATACGGCGGCCACGATGACCTGTGGGGCAGGATGCTCTCTAATCCCGTCATCCACTGGAATCATTACCGCCACGGCGGTGCGGCCAGCCGTGACGACGGTGAATTTCGCCGCCTCCCCATACACGGCGCTGATTACCGACTACGTGATTCTCTGCGACTCCACAGGGGGAGCCGTTTCGGTCACCCTCCCAGCCGCGACGAATAAACTGATCTTGCGATTCAAGAACGTCGGGACAAACTCCTGCACGATTAGCCGAGCGGGGGCTGACACGATTGACGGTGGCACCAGCGCCACCCTAACGCTTCAATATCAAGCGGTTGATCTTGCAGCAGACGGCACTTCCGCCTGGTCTGTATTTTAAGGAGGCTATTAATGCAACGTCTATTGATTCTCCTGTGTGCCGTACTCATGGCCCCCCATCTTGTCCAGGCCGAATACCTTCCCATTGGCATCGCGGAAGATGCTCCGCATACGAACGGCGAGGCTATCGCTAAAATGGGTTGCCGCCGCAATGACACCCGCGCAACGAGTGCAGGGCTAGACGGAGACTGGGCGACTGTAGACTGTACGGGCGGGGCGCTATGGACAATGCCCGTATTTATCACGCCGTTGGGCGATGCCATGACCGACGACACGAACGATGCGATCCGCGTTACGGGAGTCACGGTACAGGCGGTTAGTGGGAATGCGGCCCACGATGCGGCGGACTCGCAATACCCTGTTGTCTTAGGCGGACATGCGACTGCTAGCGTTGCGGGTGAAACCGCCGTTGCGACGGGTGACGTTGTGCGGTGGTATTTTGGCACAGACGGTATCCCCATTGTACGATCTCGCTGCTCGCTGGAAGATGTGATTACCCCTGTTCCGACATCAAGCATCACAGATACCACTTCGACGCAAGCCGTTGCCGCACAGGCGGCAGGCGTGAAAGTGATTGTTAATTGGATCTCCATACTGAATACATCTGGCACAGCAACGGGTGTCAAGATTCTCGACGGAAATGGTGGGACGAATCGAGCCACTATCCCTATCGGGGCAAACGGCGCGACAATGGCGTTTGATCCGCCCTTGACAGGCTTTACAGCCGCAACTCGCGTGGACGTGCAAGCGACCACAGGCGTATCGGGATTGATCGTAACGGTCGGCGCGTGCAAGAGCAAAATCTAGGGAGATTCCAACGATGATACTGAATCTTGCGATAGCTATTCTGCTGCTGCTGCTTCCGTCGCTGGCTCATGCGGCGGCGATTACCAGTAATGGCACCGGAGGCGGAGCCTACGGGACTGGCTCCACATGGACTGGAGGGGTGGTGCCAACCGGATCAGATACCGTGACGATTTCCGGCACCGATACCGTGACCTGTAGCGATGCGCGATCCGTCCTGGCGACGGCGATCAATGGCACACTCACGGCGGATACGAGTTGCGTCATCACGTTTGACGGTAATGTGACCGGCACGGGTACGCTGCGAGTCAATGCAGGCGGAACCGTGCAACTTGAGGCGACCACGGCAGCGCGCACGATCAATGTAGCCAACATCATGATTCGTGGGGCGTCAGGTAATCGCGGGCTGATCCAGTCCGTCAACGGCACGAGCGCGACCTGGGGCTACTTCGCGGCGTCGGCGGCAGGGAAAAATGCGCTGGACATTCAGTACGGGCGGTTCTATCGGTTGGGTAGCTCGTCCAATGCTAATACCTTTCGTGGGGCGAGTGAGACGTTATCGTACATGGAGTTTGACACCTGCGGTCGGCCCGACCGCACTGTAGCGGCAGATCTCACCGGCACATTGACTTGGGATCATGTCACCGTCAAAAACTCCACGGCGGCGACAGCGGCCAGCGGGCGGCATTTCCTCCCTGCTGGGAAAGCAGCTTCGTACAGCAACATCGTGCTCGATAGCGTCTGGTTTTTTGACGGGACGCCGACTGGGACGATCACGCTCAGTAATTGGTACACCAATAGCTACGTGCGCCTGGGGTTCTCGTCTACGGCGGGCATGACGAATCTTTCTGCGACGAACATTATGGGCGGGGCAATCCCTGGGGC
>Ga0070749_10000588_pt1 | contig 24449 bp, 39 predicted proteins | sample VirMetDEL_Nov_18_FD_75180 | JGI IMG/M metagenome (GOLD analysis project Ga0070749, IMG submission 75180) | Aqueous microbial communities from the Delaware River and Bay under freshwater to marine salinity gradient to study organic matter... | ecosystem: Environmental > Aquatic > Marine >...
CCAAACAGAAGGTTGACTGCTGGATATTGGGCTTGTCGTGCTCATAAAGATTTCGGAAAGAACGTTCCCGGAAGGTTTTGGTAGTGAATAGAATATTTAAAAATTGGAAGTTGTTTTTAACAGAATCGCAAAACGATTTTATTGAACTTAAAAATAAAAATTTCAAAAATTGCTGGCAGGTGGATTCGTTCCTATCCAACAATTATACAAAAGAAACAGATCTGGAATGTGTTGGGATTGGAACAGATAAAATTGTTTTAAGAGACAAGACAAGCCCAGATTATGTTATAAAAATAGAAAAGAAAGATCCAATAAAAGAGAATTCTGCTATGGAAACTGTTGTGTGGAAATATCTTAAAGACACTCCTTTTTCTAAAATTCTTGCTCCGATAATTCCTAAAGAAGGTTATTACCACATGAAATATTCAAATAAAAGCGGAAACTATGAAGATTTAGAAAATGCTTTATTTGAAATATCACAAGAGACCGGTTTCAAATTCCAGAATTTGAAATATTGGTTCCTGTCGGATGCCAACCGAGATAACATAAGAGAAATCGACGGTAGAACTGTTTTGATCGATTATGATGATGTGTGGCCGTGGGTTTTTAAAAATAAGCAAAATTTAAAAGATTTGGCAAAATGAACTTTCCTTTTGCTGAGAAACAAATAACCAAAAATATTTTTTTAAGAGAGTTTAAGCAGAACATCTCTTCCGATGAACTTATCTGGCATCTTGATAAAGAAGACCGAGAGATCACCATCCTCGAATCAAAAGGGTGGAAGCTTCAACTGGATAATCAGCTTCCCCAAAAGCTTGTTGAAGGCAAGACTTATTTCATTCCAAAAATGACCTATCACCGAGTTATCAAAGGCGAAGGCAATTTAAAAATAAAACTTCACAAAATAACTTGACAAACTCCTCCAACATGTTATATTGATAACATAACACAAAGACATTGGAGGACACAATGACTAATAATTATTTTAAGAAAAAAATAAAATCTCTCAAAGGAGAGGTTCTTGTACCCAAGGATAATAGGGATAATGATGATGGCTGCTTTGGAAGAGCACTGGAAGAACTTCTGGGCGTAGAGGAGAATAATTTTAAATCTGCCGATTTAAAAACCGAAGATGGTGTTAGCTATGAATTAAAGACCACAAATGGCAAAGGTAAAACCACTCTCTTCAGTAAAGAGCCGGCTTGGAATTCAAATGAAAATTTTAAAAAAATGAGTGATTTTTTTAATCGATATTCATACATTCCTGATCCAAATTTTCCTGAAGTTAGAAAACTAAACACAACTATCAAATCCGATAGATGGAATAATAGGGGCTTTAAAGTTATTGTAAAGGACAATAATTTAATTGTAACTCACAAGAACGATGGCAATTGTATGCAGTGGGATATAAAAAAACTTTTATCATCTGCTAATAATAAACTAAAAAACCTAGTTGTGATTGAAAGGTCAGGTGATGGAAAGATTGTTGATGGAAAAGTTTCAACTGGGTTCAATTCTTATGTCTTTTCCAAGATGATTTCTAACGGACAAATAGTGATAGAAACAAGATTATCCATGAAAAAAGATTCTACGGGAAAAATGTATCTAAAAAATAGAGGAACTTGCTTCAGAATCAGCCCACAAAAATTAGACAAAATGTATAACAAGGAGAAAAAATGAGCTTCAAAGTAAAAGAATTTAAAAACGGTATAATGATTCTAGGGGATTGCTTAGAGGTATTATCAGATAGAAAAGTAAAAGAAATAGAAACTGAAGACAAAAAGGATCCATCTAAAACTATAAAAACAATGGTGCCTTTTATACAGAGAAACGAAGTAGAGGTTGTAGTAACGTCACCACCTTACAATCTTTGTAAAAGATATTCCGATTATAAGATAGGAAAAACAAGCACTAGAATGACTGAAAAATATGAAAAATGGTATGAAGATGATCTTCCTGAGTGGGAATACCAAGGACAACAGCAGGCGGTTATTTTTCAATTGATGAGAGTTGCAAGGAGTTCTATTTTTTATAATCATAAAGTTCGTTTTGCTTGGCATGCAAGAAACATCTATCGAACAAATAGCAATCTTCATCATCCAATGCATTGGTTACATAAGTTTCCAATTTGGTGTGAAATTATTTGGGATCGTTGTGGCATTGGTAATCCTTCTAATCGTTATCATATTCAAGAGGAAAGAATTTATCAAATTCAAAAGCCACGAAAATGGGACAATAAAGATTTAAAACTTACTAATATTTGGAAGATTCCGCCAAGTAAAAATGACGGACATGTGTGCACATTTCCAGAAAAACTAGTTGAAAATTGTATTCTACCCACAACAGATATTGGTGATGTTGTTTTAGATCCTTATATGGGCTCTGGTACCACCGCAGTTGTAGCAATTAGGCATGGAAGAAGATTTATTGGAATAGAAAAGGATCCCGAATATTTTGAATTGTGCTGCGAAAACATTAAAAAAACTGAGGAAGAACTTGACAAATAATAACTAACCAGTTATATTGATAACATAACACAAAGACATTGGAGGACACAATGGATAATTACAGATTAGGCTATGCATGTATATGCATGACACTTGGTGCTCAAAAGCCAAGAATTACAACCAATCGCTCAATGATTAAACGAACCTTTCAAGAGAAGGGGATTGCTTATGCTTCTGAACTTGCATTGCAAAATGTAAAAGACTTAAAGACAATCCTTGAGTGGAATTTGAAGAACGACATCACATTCTTTCGCATGTCTTCTGACATTTTCCCTTGGGCTTCCGAATACAACATCGAAGACCTTCCGGACTTCGCAGCGATTGAAGAGATTCTATTCGAGTGTGGTCTGTTTGCTGAAGAACACGGAATGCGACTCACAATGCATCCCGGCCCTTTCAACAAACTGTGTTCTCCAAACGAACAGGTTGTGCTCAACACCATTCGTGACCTTGAAATTCATGGTCGCCTTATGGACTTGTTGTGCCAACCTCGTTCGCCTTGGGCAAAAATCAACATTCATGTGGGAGGTGCATACAATGACAAACCCATGGCCCTTGCTAACTTTTGCAAGAACTATGCAAGACTATCGGATGCAGTCAAGACACGACTGACTGTCGAGAACGACGACAAAGAGTCGCTTTACTCAACCAAAGAGTTGTACGATGGTGTGTTCAAACAAATAGGCATCCCCATCGTGCACGATGTGCACCACCATACAATGTGTTCTGGTGGCCAAACTGACTACGAGGCAATGTCTCTGGCCGTTTCAACATGGCCAAAAGGTATACCTCCAGTCATTCACTATTCTCAGTCTCGCTCTGTGGAACACAACGATCCAAAGATCAAGCCACAGGCACACTCTGACTCTTACTGGACTCCAATCGAGACCTACGGGCATCGCATGGACATCATGTTGGAGGCGAAATTTAAAGAACAAGCATTGTTTAAGATGCGTGAGTTGATGGCTCCCGCTCTTTGCATGGCCGCAAAATAAGGAGGAAAAATGAAAGTAAAAACAATTAAAGAGGCGATTGTGGATCTTAGAAAATTAAATAGTGGTCCAACATGCGCTTTCTATATGGCTTGGACTCAATTAAGATTGGAGAAAGGTGACACAAGTTATTACCCCGCTCCTCAAGAATTTATAGATTTGCTAGGATATAAAAGCACCGCTGGATTTAACACCATTGTTGAAGTACTTAAACAAAAAAATTTAATACCAGAAGATTATGAATTTGAATCTTTGTCAGATTTTTTTGACAAAAACGGCAATAAAGTTAAGGTTGGAGAGTCAGGAATTTATTGTATAAAAGTTTCCAACGGGGTTTACATAGGGCTATCTAAAGATTTAAACGCTAGGCTTAGAAGTCACGATAGGCAAATAAAAAAAGGCACTCACAGATACATTGGAAAAGAAGAAGATCCTCAATACATTATTTTAGAGAGGGTTCAAAACAATGATCATCTGCGAGATAGGGAGGTGTACTGGGCTAGACGAGCAATTTCGAAAAACCTTAATGTCTTTAATGAAGAAAATTTTACTTAATAAGGAGGAAAAATGAAAGCAGAACTACAAAACAAACTATTTGAAAAATACCCAAAGATCTTCGGACAAAAAGATCTTGACAAGACACAGACCGCTATGTGCTGGGGAATTGCCTGTGGTGATGGCTGGTACAACATTATCGATACTCTCTGCTGGCACATTCAACAAGAAGTAGATGTACCGCATAAAGAAATACAGAAATATACAGAGTGGCTAAAAGACCCAGAGCTACCAGAAGAAACTGTCGAATATTTTCAACAACAAATCGCCAAGCTTAAAGAAAGAATTATTCCACAAGTGGAAGCGACCCAAGTAAAAGAAAAGTATGGCGGTCTTCGCTTCTACATAATGGGGGGCAACGAGAATATCGATGCTTTTATCTTATTCGCTGAAAGCATGTCCGAATGCACTTGCGAAGAATGCGGAAGGCCGGGAACTCAAGATACCGGCGGATGGATAAAAACTTTATGCGAAGAATGTCGACAAAATACTTGACAGAATAAACATAACGCGTTATATTGTTAATATAAAAACATTGGAGGACACAATGAATATTAGAAAACAAGATTTTGTTGGGCTACACGCTCATTCAGGGGTTGGATCCCCTTTCGATGGATTTGGATATCCACAAGACCATATGGACTTTGCTTATAACAATGGAAGCAGGGCCCTCGCATTAACAGACCATGGAAACATGAACGGTCTGGCTTATCAAGTTCTTCATGCCAAGCGTATGAAGAAGGAAGACAAAGACTTCAAGCCTATCTTTGGTGTTGAAGCATACTTCATCGAATCTCTTAGCGATTGGAAAGTAAAATTTGAAGAACACAAAGCAGACAAAGATAAAGCTAAACAACTCGACACAGACCAGTCCGGAACAACTGTCGAGAATGAAGCAGAGTCAAAGTCTGCTTCTAAGTCAGAGTTGAACCGTAAAAGACACTTGGTTCTTCTCGCAATGAACCAAACAGGACTGAATAACATTTTTAAATTGGTCTCGCAATCTTATCATGGAGACAACTTTTATCGTAAGCCACGCATTGATTTGGCTATGTTAGAAGAGCATAATGAGGGCATTATTGCACTCTCTGCTTGTCTTGGTGGTATTTATGCTGGGTGTTATTGGGAGAACCGTGAGCAGGGCTCTGAGGCCGTTCTAGACTCAATGAGGAACACAACAAATAGGATGCGGCAGATTTTTGCTGACCGTTGGTATGGCGAACTTCAGTGGAATGCAATCCCTGAACAACATGAACTAAATCAATATGTTATCCAAATGCATGAAGAATTTGGCATTCCATTAGTTTCAACTTGTGATTCTCATTATCCAACTCCAACCGCTTGGGATGATAGAGAACTATATAAGAAAATAGGTTGGCTTGGAAAAGGTAAACCTGAATGGATGTCTGATGAACTACCTGAAAGCGTGGACGAGATTGGCTATGAATTATATCCAAAGAACGGCGAACAGATGTGGGCCGATTATAAAAGATATTCGAAAGATGCCGGAGTTTCTTACGATGATGAGATCGTCCGTCAATCAATGTTGGAAACAGTTAACATCGCTTTTGAAAGGGTTGAGTCTTTTCTGCCTGATAACACTGTACGCTTGCCTAATTTTGTCGTACCTGCTGGCCATCATCCTGCAGAATACCTTTCTCAACTGGCCTTCGAGGGTTTATTTAAGATTATGTCATCACGTTCTGTCAGGAAAGGGTCGACCACTTGGGTGGAGTACACAAAGAGACTCAAACACGAACTTGATGTCATATCAGAGAGAGGGTTCTCAAAATATTTCTTGACAATGAAATCAATTGTGGACAAAACAAATGAAGTACAACTCGCGGGACCGGGAAGAGGATCGGCCGCAGGGTCTTTGGTGGCTTATGCATTGGGTATTACACAAGTGGATCCTATTAAGTACGGCTTACTATTCTCTCGTTTCCTTCGTGCTGATGCGACCGACTATCCGGACATTGATTATGATGTCTCTGATCCTATGGTTCTTAAGGAAATTCTTATTGATGAATGGGGTTCCAACACAGTAGTTCCTATTTCTAACTTCAACACTCTTCAGTTGAAATCTCTTATCAAGGATATCTCAAAGTTTTATGACATTCCTTTTACTGAGGTAAACAAGGTTACAAACACAATGCTGAAAGAAGCCACTCCTCTTGCAAAGAAGAAACACGGCATCAGAGCAGGTGTTTATACTCCGACATTTGAAGAGGTTTGTGAGTTTTCCGAAACTCTACAAAAGTTCTTCCTTGAAAATCCAAAAGTAAAATCTCATGTTGAAGGATTGATGGGGCAAATTCGTTCTACTTCTCGTCATGCTGGTGGTGTGGTGATTGGTGAAGAGTTGGATAAATACATGCCGCTTATCGCTTCTAAAGGTGTAAGACAAACTCCTTGGTCTGAAGGTCAAAATGTTCGTCAACTTGAGCCAATGGGTTTTATTAAGTTTGATATTCTTGGTCTTGCAACTCTCCGAATGATGGAAGAGTGCATCGAAAGGGTTCTGCAAAAGCACCATGGTATACAAAAGCCAACCTTTGAGGACATAAAAACATTCTATGATAAAAATTTACATCCGGATGTAATTAACTTGGACGATCAAGAAGTATACGAATCTGTTTTTCAAGCAGGTAAATGGATGGGTATCTTTCAGTTTACGGAGAAGGGAGCGCAGAATCTTGCGAAACGTGTTCAGCCAAAATCTATTATTGATATCTCTGCGATTACTTCTATTTATCGTCCCGGCCCTCTTTCTGCTGGCGTGGACAAAGCATATGTGGAAGCTGTTAGAGACCCTTTAAGTGTGAAATATGAAAATGAAATCGTCGAAGAAATCACAAGAGAAACAAGAGGATTCCTTATCTTTCAAGAGCAAATTGCTCTTCTTGCACACCGCCTTGGCAAAGGCATTGGGCTTGATGATGCTAATTTGCTACGAAAGCTGTTGACAAAGAAAGGACTAGACCCCGCAAAACAAGCAAAGAAAGAAGAGATTCTTCACAAGTTTGTTCAGGGCTGTGTTGAGAAAGGAATAAGCAAGAGAACCGCAGAAGACATGTGGCAGAAGTTTGAATATTTCTCCGGCTATGGTTTCAATAAGTCTCATGCTGTTGCTTATTCGATTGTGTCTTATCAATGCGCTTGGTTGGCAACCTATTACAATGCAGAGTGGGCTTGTGCTTTCTTGGACAAAGAACCAGAGTCTCGCAAGGAAGCTGCTATCAACATTGCAAAGTCTTGGGGATACAAGATTGTTCCTTTGAATATAAACACCTCTGGTCGCCGTTGGACTGCACAAGATGAAACAACTCTTGTTGCTCCTCTGACAACTATCAAGGGGCTTGGTGATGCTGCTATTGATGAGATCATCGAAAAGCGACCATTTTCGTCCGTAGAGCAGCTTTTGTTTGACGGAGGTGTGGTTGCACGGAAACTCAACAAGAAGGCCTTAGATGCCCTTTGTAGAGCCGGAGCGATGCATTGTTTGATGGATGATAGGTTTACTGGTGATAAACATTTCTGGTCTGCTGTTGTGGTTGATAAACCAAAGAACAAGAAGAAGCTCGGAGAAAACATCGAGACTTATCGACCCGAAGGTTCATTTACATCGTCAGAAAGGATCCAGAATATTCAGACTTTGACAGGGATTTATCCCATTAATATGGTTATGACAAACAGGGCTCAAAAAATTATAAATGAATATAAGATACCTCCAATATCAGAATATGATGCTGACCTTGGTACTTCTTGGTGTATACCAATTAAGTTAATATCAAAAAAATCAAAAAATGGTAAATGGTTTTACACAATAGATGTCATTGATTCGAACTCCGAAGTCACCAGATTGCGCTGTTGGGGTGTGGATCCACAAAGAGATCATATATTCATGAACAAACCTTATGTATTGAAGTATCCAAAGTATAATGAAACTTGGGGATTCTCGACTTATGGGCAAGTTGATAAAAAATGGATGATGATTGGATAAAAAACTTTATCTAAAAACTTGACAACCGTGTTAAGGCCGGTTATATTATAAGTATAATAAACAACAAGACATTGGAGGACAACATGTCTATTAAAAACTTACAACTGGTAAAAGAATTTGATAATTTATCTGAAATGGTTATCAACAATAACAAAGACAAGCTAGCAGATAAAATGGTAGAAAAGCTCAGAGTATTTTTAAAGCAAGAACTGTTTGGTGTTTGGTCTAGAAATTTGCTTATAGGGCAAGAAGATGATACTTTTGAGCTATTAAGATATCTCGCAAAAACTGACAGAAAAGGCCCAAGTTTTAATAAAAACTATAGGACTAAAAACTTTATTTCCGACCATATTCCGGAATTAAAAAACAATAACTGTCTTAAAAATGTCCTTACTTCTTTGTTTGAAATCAAACAGAAAGGTGTCGGAGCAGGAGAAGTTCTTTTTTCTTTGTTATTGTCTGACGTTTCAAAACCAGAAGGTAAGATAGGAGACTATACTTACAGAGAAGGCAATAGACGAATAGAGTTGGAACTTAAAGCCTTAACGTCTGCTGCATCTTGTAAAACAAATAGTGATTCGCGCTTTCAGTTTTCTAATGATAATTTTGAAAGAATTTTTAAACAAAAGAAGATAAAAGGAAACGAGCAGATAATGAATGCAACAAAAGAACAGTGGCATGAATATATGAGCGGTCTTTATCCTGAGTGTTATGAATACGAAAAGTTTGAAGCTATCCATAAAACGAAAGACAACAAGGAAAAACGCCAGATGATTGGTGCCATAGGACTTAAAAGATATAAAGAGATTGATAATTTTGATAGTCTCTTGGCTTTAAAACCAAATGAGAAAGAAGGGGATCTAGAGATTGTTTGTATAAATGATTTTGAAGATTATGACTTTATAAACAAAAACTTAAGTCTCTCGCCAAGCCTTTATAGAGGTAGAGGGACACAAGCTGTCGGCGATGGCTATATTGATATTAAATATAAAGGAGGAGAATAATATGACTAATGAATTTGAAACAAAAGGTGTCCGATATCTTGGATCCAAAAGCAAAATTATACCACTGATAGCAGAAGTTGTCAGTTCACTAGACATAGAAGATAAGACAATGATTGATGTGTTTACAGGAACGACAAGGGTGGCTCAAGCTTTTCGCTCAATAGGTTGGACGGTTACAACTAGTGATTTGTCTTGGGCGTCAGAAGCTTATGCTAATAACTTTGTTTGTTCTGGAGATACTTCTCATTTGCAAAAATATGTCGATGAGCTGAATGCTCTTGAGGGAAAGGCTGGTTGGCTTACTAAAAACTACTGCGATGTTATTACAAAAAGTGGAGGAGTAGTTCAAGTATGGATGCCAAAGAATGGCAAAAAAGCAGATGCAATACGAGATAGAATCGAAGAGCTAGATATAACTCATCAAGAAAAAATGTGTCTTATTTCGTCATTAATATTTGCTTTAGACAAAATAGATAATACTGTAGGCTTGCAACAAGCATACTTGAAAGGATGGAAATCAAAAAGAGTAAACACAGATTTGAAACTATCTTTACTTCCTTCTATAGAAGGCCCAGAGGGACAGCACATTGTCGGAGACGCATTGAAAATAGAATACCCAAAAGCATCTGTCGCTTATCTTGACCCGCCCTATACTGCAGCAGACTACTCTACATATTATCACATATGGGACAGTATTACTCGTTGGGACAAACCCGAGGTTTCTTTGAAAACAAACCGCAGGATTGATAGAGTTAAATCATCTGACAAGCGAGACGAAAATATGAAGAGCCCATGGTATTCTAAGAAGACCGCCCTAGAAGCAACAAAGAAATTGGTGGATAGACTGCCGGTCAAATACTGTGTGTTTTCATATAGTGATGAGGGTTTAATAACTTATGATGATATGATTGAGCTTTGTCAAAATTACAAGTCTTATCAAGTTTATGAAAAAGAGCACGATAGACATGTTATGTCTCGCATTGGAGCCGGTGGTGACAAAGCAGAAAATGCTGATAAAAAGAAAAACGTAGAATATGTAATTGTTATTGAAAAAGAAACGGAGGAATAATGGAACATCTAACAAACTGTCATGGTGAATGGAATGCTTTATTTGCCATGGCATCATCGCTGCCTATCTTGGGCATCTTTATAAGATCAAAACTCGGAGGACATCATGAGAATAATATCGATAACTAATAAACATGGGGATATAAGTCTAATAAACCCCAACCAGATAACACGGATATGGGATGAACAGTTTCAAGGAGAGACACAAGTGCTTATAACTTTGTCTTGTGGTCATCTCATCAGAACAAAGTTCACAACAGTCGATCATGCTCTTGACTACATTCAAAGAGCATCAAGTCATTCAATGACTTAGGGAGATAAGATGGATAAATTTACTAGCCTTCTTGGGGGATTTTTATGCTGGGTTGCTTTAGCAACCATTGTTTTCATAGCAGGTGCGTTGCTTCTTGCTCCTCTAACTAGAACCACAGGGCCAACATATAACTCCACCACATACAAATCCAGTCGACAGGAAATGATAGGAGCCTGTCTGGAAAGAGCCTATCAAAAAAACGAAAGACTTTATGGCACAAGAACAGCATCCGCAGCGGAGAAAAACTGGTGCCTTAGAGACCCAAGATAATAAAAGGAGAAAACATGACTAAATTTGAATTTTTAACTAACAACACGGCAGCAATCGTAGAAGAATATGAAGAAGCTGCATTCAAAACAAAAGAACAACACATGGCTGATTACATCAGGTCCATGAAAGCTTTGGAAGATGCTATGGAGCCTTACAAAGAACAAAAGCGAGAACTGAAATCAGAGTACATCGACAACGGTTGGTTAACAAAAGAAGATGTTTCTTTGACAGTTCGTGCCTATAGATTACTTAAGAGCGAAGTTGACATTGAAGCTCTTATTGATATTTACGAAAGCCTAAAAGGAGGTAAACAATGAATTGGATTTATGAAGGATTATATGCTGCTTTTGCACAGATAGGAATCTTTGCTGGTTTCTTGGTGTTAACAGCGGCAGCTTTATGGAGTTGTCAATACCTAGGTATACCAGAAGGCTATGCGGTATTGTCGTTTTACGGCTTTTTGATTCTATCTTTGAATCTATTTTTCTCTTGGAAAGCTAGAGAAATAAAAACAGAATTGGAGAAAATAGGCAATGTTGATTGATTACTTCAAAATAAGAGATGATGTAAAAGATCCCGTCCGAGCTAATCCCTCGGATGCGGGTCTGGACATTTTCTGGTGTCCAAAGGACGGCAACTCTTTGATAATGGAGATAGGCCCACTGGAGTCTGTTGTTCTTGAGACTGGCTTGAAGTTTGGTGTTCCTCATGGTTATATGCTCGAGGTCAAAAACCGTTCTTCGATGGCAGCAAAGAAACAGCTTATTGTTGGTGCTTGCGTGATTGATCCCGGATATAATGGAGAACTAATGATAAACCTACACAATATAGGTAATGAAATGAGAGTTCTTATGCCCGGCGATAAAATTGCACAAGTGGTGATGATACCTGTTGTTCATTTTCGTGCAAGAAAACTTATGACGGATACTCTTTATAATAGTGATATCTGTATCTCGAACAGAGGAACAGGTGGGTTCGGATCAACCGGAGGATAAGTATGCCTAACAAATACGCAAAAGACACGAAGAAATTCACATTTTATGCAAAAGATGAATTGCATGCAAAATTTAAAATAAGAATGCAATTTCACAGCCTTACACAATCAGAATTTCTTCGTGCTTGCGTTGAAGCGGTTGTGTCTGAAGATCCTGTGATGGAAATGTTTATTGATCATTTTAAAGAAGATAACAATAAACAATCAAAAGTTCAAAGACAAAAAATTAAAAAAGAAAAAGAAAAATCGGAAGAAATATTAAAAGACTTTGGATTAGGCGATGGGGACCTAGATGACATCTTTGATATGATAGCAAAAGAACACCCAGAAATTTAATCAAAACAGTTCTTTTATTTTTTTCTTTCCTATTTATAATGAAAAATGCTTTAAGGAGATTTATAATTATGTCTAAAAAATTGTTAAGTGAAGAAGTGGTTCGTCGTTTCGCAAAACTAGCAAATATCCAAAATCTCAATGAAATGTATCAGAACGAAGAAAAAGAAGAGATGATGCAAGAAGAAGAGATGCCAATGGACGCAGCTGAAGAAGTTGAGATGGACGCTGAAGAAGAAGTTGAAGGTGAGTTGCCTGTTCCTGCTCAAGAAGAAGGAATGGAAGATTCTGAAGCGATCGCAAGACAAGTAATCGATGCTGTTGCTGGTGCCCTTCGAGACACTCTTAACGTTGACATTGAAGTTGAAGGTTCTGCAGAAGAAACTGAAGTTGAAATGGGCGAAGAAGAACCAGAAATGGAAATGCCAGAACCAGAAATGGAAATGGGTGAAGAAGAAACTGAAGTTATGGAAGCTCTCAGCGAAATCGAATATGTTCCCTCTCAACAAGAAATTGTTGAAGAAGTTGCTCGTCGCGTTGCTAAGCGTCTTCTTAAAGCAAAAAAGGCTCAAGCTGATTTAAACGAAGCTCTCGGTCTTAAAAAATAGTTTTATTCTATTTTTAAACGTAAAAATCTTGGAGGGGCTTCGGCCTCTCCTTTTTTATTGGAGATAAAATGTTGGATTACATTATAGTTTTCTTGTTTGGATTTGTCTTTTCTTGGTTTTTCACCTACGTAATGGCTTTAGGAAGTTCTGTTAAAGTCATTATTGACCTACAAAGAAGTTGTGCAAGCCTATTTATAATTAGTGAACAAGGGCTACAAGAAATTATGGAACTAAAATATATTGCTATGAAAGAAGCTAAAAGGTCAGAACATAATATAAATGCCCAACGGCGCATAGATAAAACGAATATCGATAGCATTAAAAAATCTATCATGAGAAATTATCTTGTTAACTACCCAGAGAAATATTCACATGTAATGCGTTATTCTACTTGGGAAGAGATGCAGCAGTTCGTTAACGACATTGTCAAAGAAAGGAGAATCAACCATGACAAAAATTTCTAAAAAAGATAAAAAGTCTAAGAAAATCTCAGAAGAGGTTTCGACAGAGGAAGAGGTTTCAACAGAGGAAGAAGAAGCTCAGGGTCAAAAAACAAGTATGTTAGATTTGTTAGGAGCGCTTCAGGGTGAAAAACCAGAAAACCCAGAAGCAAGAAGCATCATGTTTGTTGGTGCGATTGATGAAGAAAAATCTGCAGATTTGATTTCTGCTTTGTTGGTTCTTTCTCAGCAAAAAGCTCCAAACGAAGAACGAGCAAAGGATATTAAAATCTACATTTCCACTTATGGAGGAAGCGCAGATGAAATGTTGGCAATCTATGATGTAATGAACTACTGCAAACAATTCTGTGACATTGAGACTATTGGTCTTGGGAAAGTAATGTCAGCAGGAACTCTTTTGCTTGCGGCAGGAACAAAAGGGAAACGTCGTTTGGGATCTCATTGTAGAGTCATGATTCACTCTGTTAATGGTGGGTCTGTTGGTGAACTTCATAGCATTGAAAATGAAATAGAGCAAATGAAAGCACTTCAGGACAATTATATCCAGTGCCTTTCAGACGAAACAAGTATGACCAAAAGACAGATTCAAACACTAATTAATAGAAAAGTAAACGTATATCTATCTGCTGAAGAAGCAATAGAAAAAGGTTTGGCAGACGAGGTTTTAAAATGAGCGACGATAGAAAAATAACGGAAGCTTGGTATGATTTTATGAGTCAAAATTCTGACATGGATGATCCCACTTCACCAGATATAGCCAGAGCAGAAGAAGAAATAGCTCAACTGGAAGCTATGATTGAAAGTTTAGAAGAAAACATAAAAATGCATAAAGCTAGGATACAATATCTTAGAGAACAAATCTCTTATGATGTTTCCGCATCAAGAGAACCAGATATGATGGAGTAAACAATGGAAGATAAAATATTTTATAATGAAGGTTCCGCTGCTAAATTGGGATGGACTCCTGATTGGTTTGGGTGTTCAAAACATGGAGAAAAACTTGTTGCTGCGATTGAAAAGTTTCAAGAAGAACACGGCCTAACTGCTGACGGCTGCTGTGGTCCTACCACTTATCGTCGCATCTATAATCACAGAGTTGCAAACTTTGAAGACCATGCTCCAATGTCTCATAAAGATAATTCTGAATCTTTTATTATTTATAATTCAGACTATTTCCCAATTGATTGGCCAAAGGTAAAGCTTTTCTTTGAAAGCGGTGGACTGAAGCTCCGCAAAGGATGGAAGCCATCAAAATACAAAAGAGATCCAAAGTTTTTCGTTTGCCACTGGGATGTTTGTTTATCTTCAGAGACATGTCACAAAGTTCTTGAAAAAAGAGGTATCTCTGTTCATTTTGCTATTGACAATGACGGAACCATCTATCAGTTCATGGACATGAATGACATTGCATGGCATGCTGGAGGAAAGGTTTGGAATGACCGTTCTGTTGGTGTTGAAATAGCAAACGCTTATTACCCGAAGTACCAAGACTGGTATGTTAAAAGAGACTTTGGGAAGAGACCTTTGATAACAGATGCACATGTTCACGGAAAGAAACTTCCGGAACATCTTGGTTTTTATCCAATCCAGATTGAAGCACTCAAAGCTCTCATGAAAGCTGTTCATCAAGCCACAGGAATCCCTCTCCAGACTCCTTTAGACAGATCAGGCAACACTAACACCAAGGTAAGCAAGAAAGCCTCTGAGGGTCGTTTTGAAGGGTTTGTAAGCCATTATCATTTGACTACTAGAAAGATAGATTGTGCTGGTTTAGATATTAAGAAGTTATTAGAGGAATTGTAATGAGTAAAGAACTTGATAAGCTGATCGAGCAAGTGTTATTGGAAAAAATAACAAATAAACTTGTATCTCCTCCTGCTGACGTTTATTCCGGATTAGCGAAAGATAAAGCACCAGATGATAAAGAAGATATAGAAAATTGGGCGAAACTTGGGGTTACCGCAGGAGCCCAATCCCGCAAAGATGCCAGCAAGCAATTTGCGAAATTAGCAGCGAAAACAAGTCCCAATAAAGAACTTGAGACTACTGATCTGGAAGCAGCAATTAAGACCATGGTCGACAAGATTGCATCCGGACAGAAGTTTACCCCAGTTCAAAAACTGGCAAATAAAGCGATTGAAAAATTAAGGTCAAAAAAAGCAGACGAAAAGATTCGAAAAGCAGTAGATGAAATGATTAAGGAGTATGTCCTTGGCTCTGTGGAACAAGGCGATCCTAATGCCGCAGGAAAAGTAAAGGAACTGACGAGTGCAATAACATCATACATAGACAAACTAGCAGACCAGAGGGTATCTGCTTTTGCCCCACAGCAATTGCCTCCTCGTTCTTTGGAGACAACAGAAGATGTCTTTGAAAAAGGAACAATGCCAAAAGCTTCTCCTTATCTTGTTGACTTATTTTCGGGCATTGATGGCGACTCCATCCAAGCCAAGCTAAAAAGCATCTCGGACTTCTCCCAAGCAGCACAAAACGATGAACTACAAAAATGGGCTAGTGGAAAAGACGAGTTCTCTCCGTTCATTTATGGAAAGGTCTTGACTTTTCTAGCAGAGTTGATAAAGAGAACAGGTCCAGCCGAAGCAGGCTTTGAATTTGAGAGATGGCTGTCTTTATTGTTAAATCTACCTGTTGCTGGTGCGGAAAAGGGTGCTGCTGATAATTTGGGTAAAATCGGAGCAGACACTGTTTACACAAGTGCAAAGTTATACAAAACAATTGTTGGGAAAGATTCACCGTCTCAAGATGAAACAAGGCTCATGAAAACCACATCTGGTGGAAATAAAATTTATTATTTTATTGGCCATAAACAACTTGGTGGCTCTAAAGGAGAACCAATCCAAGGTTTTCACTTTATCGATGCTATTGATTTATATCTTGTGGAAGTTTCACAGAACGAAAGTGGAGAACTTGAAGGTCGCTTTGTTTACGATAATGCAACCAAGAGATCCGATCCTTGGATTCTATCTACTAAAGAAGACAAAGGAACTCAAAGAATCTTAACTCCACAAAGTGGCCTGATGTCCAGTGAGATTGAAGCTTTTAAGTTTGCGACGATCTATTTGCCACAAGGTGAAATCACCAACAACCAACTGCAGACAACAGCCGAGTTGCTAGCGGATAGAGTCAACAAGATTCAAGATAGTCCAATAACAAAAGCAGTCATGGATGCCGCCACATCAATAAAGAGAATGGAAGCGAACACTGACTCTTATGTTGGAAAGTCGAAACAAAAGAAAGGAAGCGCAACTTCTTACATTGACGAGATAACAAAAGATTACAGAGGACTCAGAGATCTCTACAATCAGATCTTTAGTTATGGAGAAGAAGGCACAGATAGAAAATCTTCAGAGTTGTTTCTAGAAGAATCAAAAACTTCTTTCGATAAACTAATCGAAACAATTATTAAAGAAAAGTTACTAAAATAACTTGACAAACACATCATAGGTGGTTATATTACTATAAATCACTGGAGGAATAATGAAACATTATAACCAAGGTCAAACTCTTAACCAAAAAATCTTGGAAGGAGTTGACATTCTTGCGGACAATGTTGCGACGACTCTCGGTCCTCGAGGTCGCAATGTTGCCCTATACAACAAAGAACAAGACACACCTGTCATCACAAAAGATGGTGTGACAATCGCTAAGTTCATCACTTTAGATGACCCATTCCAAAATCTTGGAGCACAAGTTATAAAGCAAGCAGCAGAGGAAACTGTGAACTCTGCTGGAGATGGAACCACAACTGCAACAGTCTTATCTCGTGCAATCTTGAAAGAAGCACAAAGATATTGCACAGCAGGAGTTTCACCGGTTGAACTCAAAAGAGGCATGGACAAAGCAGTCACTGCAATAACAACTCGTCTAGATGAAATGGCAAGACCGATTCAGACTGTTGAAGACATTCGTCACATTGCAACTATCTCTGCAAACAACGACAAGTCTATTGGGCAGCTTATTGCAACCGCTATCGACAAGGCTGGTAAAGATGGTTCTGTGCTCGTTGAAGAAGCTAGAAGCATGTCTACCTCATTAGATCTTATAGAAGGCTTCAGGTTTGATTCTGGCTATGCTAGTAACACATTTATCACAGATGAAAGAAACGCAACTGTAAATTATGACAATCCACTTATTCTTGTTACAGATGAGAAAGTAGAACACGTTGATCAAATAATGAAAGTGCTTGAGATTGCCGCTAGAGATAATCGACCTCTTGTTGTTATTTCAAATGACATCGAAGGACAGGCACTCGCTGCAATCATTGCAAATGCAGTTCGAGGAACAATGAAGATCTGTGCAATCAAAGCTCCACGTTATGGAGAAGAAAGAAGAAACATTCTGAAAGACCTTTGCATTAGCACTGGGGCAGCTTTCATTTCTAGGGAGAACTCAAAGACCCTTCGAGACATTCAACTTAAAGACTTTGGTCAATGCAATAGAATAAGTGTTACAAAAACTTGGACAACTATTGTAGGTGGAAAAGGAAACGAACCCCAGATAGATAGTAGAATAGATATGATTAAGTCTCAGATCCAACAAACAGAAAACCTTGCGGAATGTGAAAGGCTTCAAGAAAGAATCACGCGTCTTGCTTCTGGTGTTGCTGTTATTCGTGTTGGAGCACAAACTGAAGTTGAAATGATTGAGAAGAGACATCGGATTGATGATGCGCTTGAAGCTGTTCGGTCTGCTCAAGAACAAGGCATTATTCCCGGCGGTGGTGTTGCACTCATAAGAGCAACAAAAGACTTGTTCATCGAAACAGATAACGAAGAGCAAAATCTTGGTGCTCAAGTTATTCTTCGTGCTTGCGAAGTTCCTCTAAGACAAATGGCAATTAATGCTGGAGAATCACCTGACATTATTGTTTCTCAAGTCAAAGAACAAGAAGGAGATGTTGGTTATGATTTCTTAAATAGATGCATGGTTGGCACTTACAAAGTTGGAATCATTGATCCTTGTAAAGTAACAAAGTGTGCCCTAAAGAACGCGACATCCGCAGCTGGAACTTTATTAACAACATCTCACGCTATTGTTGATTGTTAGCACTATTTATGATAAAAAAGGAGCATCCAAAATGGGTAATGACGAAATATCAGATCTTAAAGAATCAATCATTAATTTGACTATGCAAATTCAACGTATGTCAGACAAACAAGATGAAATGTTAACTGATGTCAAAACCATTAAGGATGCTGTTTATCATCCTGAAATTGGATTATACGCTCGTGTTAGAGACTTGGAACAATGGCAAGCAGGGGCCAATAAATTTATTTGGTCTGTCGGTCTGGCAGTTACAGGTCTCATTCTCGAAGCGATATACTCGGGACTATTCAATGGAGGTTAAATGCGAGTAAGAATTTCCTATGGGGTTGAGATCGAGGATATCCCAGAACAAGCAGAGAACCTAGGATACGATGCCTTAAGTGAACTAGAGCAAACGATAGGTTCTTTAAAAAAAGCTTTGGCGAACATAGAAGAATGCAGCAATGATTATTCTTTGGTAGTGGAAATAATAGAGAAAGCCAGAGTTAAATTAAATAAATCAGATGCTATTTTATCTGATGTTTCTTCTATTTTAGAAGGCTTAAATCGATTTTATAACGGAGAAAAAAATGTATCAGACAGGAGATCTACTATGGATCCCAGCGGGAACACTGCTGATGAGAAAGAGAAATGAAAAAGATGATCTATTCTCGAACCTAAAAAGAATAGATGTACCAGCAGTTGCAATTTTTAAAGAAAACATCCAAGATGGTTGGGCCAAAGTTTTATTTGAAAATTGTATTTGGTCAGTGGAGAGAAATCACATCTCACACTTTATAATGGAGCCACAATGTTAGTTAGATTAATTCAAATTGAAAAAGCTGCTGGAGCATCTTTGATAGATCTTAAAGAGATTTATGTAAATCCAAGACATGTTATTTCTATTTCTCATGATGTTCAAGCAAACAAAAACTTAATAAGTGAAGCCATAAAAGCTGGTTTTGATGAAAACGTAAGTTTTAGCCGCATGGTTTTGCAAGAAGGAGGGTCTTCTAGGGTAATAACTGTAGTGGGATCACCTTCCTTAATAAATGAAAAAATTAACACCAGACAAGTACTTAGAGGTTAAAATGAAATATTATAAAATTATTTGCTGGAACGAGTGTCCTTATTGTCTTAAAGTAAAAATGGAGATGATAGAAAGAAAACTTCCTTTCGAATATTGTTCCGTCGATCACAGTAATGTTATGTTAAATTATTATAAAGCTATTTATAAACATGGTACTGTGCCAATGATTGTTGAACTTAACACTTCAACAAATGAAGAAAATTTCATTGGAGGGTTTACAGATCTTATCGAGTACTTCGCCAAAGAAAATTCTCAGGGAAAAGTTTGCTCTCTTGATGGAACTAGCTGAATATGATTTTGAGATCAGTGTTGAGTTTACTAATGGAGACAACTCTTACTGGATCCCTACACCTCTGGAAGAGGTTGAAGAAATAGGCCACAATGGAATCATAGACATTGGAGACGACCAGAGCGATTTTGAAAAACTAATTTCTCTCGTTCATGAAATAGGACATGTCGTTTATGACCTTGAAAGAAAAAGCAACTCTAAAAGAATAGTAATCTTTGAAGAATCTTTAGCTTGGTATCTTGGATATGACTATGCTTTAAAGTGTGGGATAGAAATAGATCTACAAGAATATGCAGAAAAAATAGAAATAGCTTTAAATTTATATATAAAGGAGACAAAATGATTGTTGATAAACCATGGGGACATGAAAACATTTGGGCACTAACAGATAAATATGTTGGAAAAGTTTTGCATATAAATGAAGGTTCAAGATTATCTTTACAATACCACAAGGTTAAAGAAGAATCCATAATGGTTTTAGAAGGAACTCTAGAATTAGTTTTGGAAGAAAACTCAAGAAAACATAAAGAGTCTATAATTATGAACGCTGGGGACACCTTTCACATAACCCCACTAACTATTCATAGATTCTGCGCTTCTCAAGGAACAGATGTAAAGATCCTAGAAGTTTCCACCACAGAACTTGATGACGTTGTAAGAATTGAAGATGATCACGGGAGACAATAAAGATGTTCTGGCTATTAACAACACTTTTGATGGCAAATGATGTAGATAAACAAAAAGACGAGAAAGTTATTTATGTTGCACCTGCAAGCATAAGTGATCCTGCATTAGAGATTTATCAACAGTACATTGATAGTCTTGTTATTTCCGCAGCAGGAGTTAAATCCACTTGGGTTAGAAGAGAAACAGAAATGGATAACATTGTAATTTATGATAAGTATTCTATCGAAACAGCACAAGACACAGTCTGTAATTACATTAATCCTTTAGAGTGTGCAAAGGAAAATCTTCATTGGGTTTTGATAACAGAGATCTCTTCCGTTGAAAACCATGCTGTGATTAAACTTAAGCTTTACGATGAAAATTCGAAACTTATTTCAGACACGAATCTTTCATCACATTCATTTGAACCTTGTGTCCCAACACCAGATATTACCTATAACCCTAGAGACATCTATGGACTGAAACAGCAAATGTTACAACAAGAAATTTTAAAAAATTGCAAAATGTTAGATTTAAAAATTCTTAACGAAGACATCGTTGCAGCTATCACAATGCTGTTTGCTAAGGCACAAGATAAACGATAAGCCCCAGATTCTCTACGACATCGAAACTTTTTGCTTTTCATAACCTAGTTACTATTAGGGGGGGAAGTAAAATGTTTCGTTTTCTTTTATACACACTAATAGCATTGATGCCACCGGCAAATGCTAGCATGGATTTTGTTAATGAAATCCTAAAAAACACAAAATTTGATTTAGGCCCTGAATTTAATGATGCTTACACTGCAAACGTAGATGCAAATGCACCTAAAGGACTAAAGGACTCCTACTTATCCTCAGTAGTAATTGAGACTTGGTCAGGAGGAGCGCCAATTGGCTCTGGTTCAGGAAATTATTTTAAACTTGGAAAAGATAGATTTATTATAACAGCTGCCCATGTTGTTTTAGGGTCTGAGGATGTTATTATCATTGAAAAAAGTCTCTCATTTACTGAAGCAAAAGTAGTCTATGTTTCAGAAGAAAATGACATAGCCGTTCTAGTTCCAAAAGAAAAACTAAGATTCACCAAGGCTTTGCATTTTAAGATGGATAAGAAAAATGAGATGGGCGAAAAAGTTTATCACACCGGACATCCTGCAAGAGAAGGTTGGCATATGTCTGAAGGTCTACTTACAGGAACAAGAGAGGACTTCTTGTTGATCAACACTTTTGCATGGCCCGGTTCATCTGGATCTGTTGTTTTCGACGAATCTGGTAGGGTTATTGGTGTGCTCTCATCTATTAGGATCGATGTTATTATGCAAATTTTTCCACAGTTTATAGAACATATTGTCAGCGCCAGCAACATAAAGAACTTGGAGATGGATTTATTGAAGGAAGCATTAAGGGATGCAAGAAAATATAGAACAAATTGATGTCGGCACCTTGATAAGAGACGGAAGCAAGATAGGAATTATCTATCGTGAGATTAAATCCGGAACTTGGACAGACCAACCTTTGTTCAACTGGCAGACTAATTTCGAAATTTATTATGACGATGGGACGGTTTGTGTTATGGGTAAAGAAACTTTATTAAGATTAGTTTCCGGAGGGAAAGTAGAGATATTGGAGTCAAAAGAATGACCTGCTACCCTACTACCCCACTACCCCCCTACTACCCTCCCTATTATTCAATAGATAGCATAATATTTGCACTTGTCGACAAGTGCATAGAGGTAAACTGCAACTTCAGTCTTCCACAGTCAGAACACGACCAATATTTTAAATACACAATGGCATTGGTCGACTTTTGGGAAAAAGAAACAAGGAGCATCTTATATTATGAGCTTCAACAAAGGTGATCTAGTGTTGGCTTCAAATGGAAGCCAATCTTCTACATGCATTATTTTATCCGAAAAATACACCACAACTGCTTATATTTCTTACAGTTTTTATTATAGCTATTGTTTAGAGACTGGTATTTACGGATTGATTTATGAAAATGAAATCATAGGCATAGTTGCAGAAAATTTTGCACCGGATTTTCCTTTCGAAAGCCAATTGTTTGACATAGATTATTCTTTTTACGAACACCTCTATGAGAATTGGTCTTACTTCCCATATTCTACACCAGAAAGTGAAGATGATGAAGAGTGAAAAACTTTACATAACTATGGAACTTCTAAAAAACTTTACATAACTCATTTAGTTTATGAAAAGGAAGTTCGTCGATCTTCAAGCGTACTTCGGCCTTTGCACAGTTTTTTATCAATCTCTTTTAAAAAAACTTTACATAACTATGCTTATTAAATTAAAAAATTTTACATAACTCATTTAGTTTGTAAAAATAAAATCACGGATTAAGCCCATGATAAGGTAGTATAACTCATTTTGGCCTGTTTGTCAACAAAATTTATTTTACATAACTCATAAAAGAAATGGAAAAAACTTTACATAACTATGCTCTTATGTAAAGGAAATGGAAAAAACTTTACATAACTATTCATGCGCATGCAATCCTTTTATTTATCAGAGACAAAAAACTTTACATAACTCATTCAAGAAGAAAAGTTTCACAAATAATTTGACAACTGAACTGGAGCGTGATAGTAGTAAGTATAACCCAAAAGTCAGGAGGACATAATGACAGCAGGATTATTATACAGTTGTAAGTACAGAACAAATCAATGGAACGACGTGAACAACTCTTGGGATCACGGTTGGGACTTGCTTCTATTCATAGGAATAGAAACGATACACAGGAACGATGGACTTGACATACACAACTATCGCTTCCATGACATAATTAAAAATGAAAGTGTTTTGATGGACAAACACTTAACAAGACACTGTAAAGAGATAAAGCCAGAGGATTATCATGAATAGAATAAAAAAAATAAGACAAAATTTAGCGAAGGTTCTTGGAAGAGAGCCAACAATTCACGAAGAGATAGATTATCTAATTTTAGAAGTATGTCGCGATCATGCATATGAATTGAGATTAGCATATGACTTAAACCCAAACGAGAACTATAAACAAGCCTACGAATTTGCAGTTAGGTGTTGCAATATGATAGTAGAAAGAAACCCAGAGATTTTCGGAGAAGATGATGAAGGCTCTGAGGACGACTACTAATAAAAGGACAAAAAACGTCCTTGCAATTTCCAATTATCATGATAAATTGTAAACATAACCCAAACAAATGGAGGTGTGCAATGAGACACATCAAAGAATGTAAATTGTGTGGAGAAGAGTTCTCTCTTCATGACCCTAGAAAGAAACGGTGTGGCGGGAAAGTCAATCAATGCCCAGACTGTGTGGAAGAGCACGGTCTTGAAATTAAAAGCAGAGTGAGAGCCTTCACAACTGGTGATGGTAAGATGTCTGCTATGCAGATCCTGCGCTTTCAAAGCGAAGACGATGCAGATGCCTACGGCAAGACTTGGGAAGCCAACAGGGGCTGGAATAACCAACGTCGTGGCGGTCTTAATAATGTAACTTTCTCCAAGGTCGGAGAGAACATCGGGAACTCTAACCACAAGGGGAAAGCATCATGAAAGTGGGTGATTTAGTTAAACATAAAGAATACCATGAATATATAGGAATAGTAGTGGAACTCGGCTATCGAGACATGCTTGTTGCTTGGTGGGATGGAGAAATGTCTTGGACTTACCAAGACCAGATGGAGGTAATATGAAAGTAGGTGATTTAGTTATGTGGGTCGGCAAGGATAACGACCATGGTTGTATCGGTTTCATTTCAGAAATGTCTACAATTCGTGCAGAGACATATTACACAGTTATGTGGGCTGACGGCACCAGAGGTACTTCACTATCGGCCGACGATTTGTTGATGGTAGTAGATGATGAAGTTCCAGAATGGTGATCTTGTCGAGTTCATCTGGACTTATAGTAGCACAAAATTCATAGGCATTGTTGTGTCTTCTCACAAGTATGCTGGAAAAACTTGGTATAGAGTTTACTGGAATGATAAAGTTATCTCCGAGATAGCGGAGATTGAACTAAGAAAAATAAAAACGGACATTTTTTGACCTTGCTTTTTTGGCAAGTCATGATAAATTGTAAACATAACCCAAACAAATGGAGGTGTCCAATGGGATACACAAGCGATGTTGCAATAGCAATACATAAAGACTTACAAGGTGAGTTCCTCACTTTTCTCAAAACAGAAAAAGTTATGGCTGAAATCTTCGGAGACTGTTCTTACTTTAACTTAGACAAAGATTATCA
>Ga0070749_10000593_pt1 | contig 24395 bp, 25 predicted proteins | sample VirMetDEL_Nov_18_FD_75180 | JGI IMG/M metagenome (GOLD analysis project Ga0070749, IMG submission 75180) | Aqueous microbial communities from the Delaware River and Bay under freshwater to marine salinity gradient to study organic matter... | ecosystem: Environmental > Aquatic > Marine >...
AAAAGTGTTTAATGATCTAGCCAAAATAGATTGGGCCGGCTTATTAGGTCCATTAGATGCAATGGAAGACGGCTTCGACTATTTAGAAGATGCGCTCGATGAAATGGATTACGAGCTATTAGATCTATTTGCAAATGGTAATTGGGAAGGCGCTGCTACAGCAACGACTGATATGATGTCAATGATAGACGCATTGATTCTTCCGGATTGGGGATACGTAACCGAGCAAATGTCAGTCTTCGAAGATGCTATGGATTATTTCGAAGACGCTCTTGATGAAATTGACTTTGATCTAGTAGATGAATTTGCAGGTGTAGATTGGGTGGGCGCAGACGCGGCCGCTGAAGGTCTAGTGTCAATGGTAAACACATTGTCATCAATAAGTTGGGGCAATAAAGAAGATAAATTCGAAGCGATGGAAGACGCTATGGATTATCTAGAAGATGCACTTGACGAAATCGGCTATAGTTCATTAAGAACCTTTGCGTCATTTCCTATGGAAGACGCTTCAGCAAATGCCGATGGTTTAATTAATTTAGTTAAACGATTTGCAGAAATTGGCGAATATACTTCCGAAATGGCCAATGCGGCGTTGGCCCTAGGCCATTTAGATTTCGCATTATGGGAAATTGATTATGATGCACTTGAAGAGTTTGTTGACGGAGTACCGAGTGGATTAAGTGAAACTTCGAAGTTAGTAATTGACTTTGCTGCTAATATGGCTGCTCTAGCTCAATATAAAGATCAATTAGAAGAGGCAGTTGAGGCAGCAGATAGTCTAGAAGATATTATTGACGAATTAGAAGGAAATGACTTCGGCGATTTTGTTGAAGGATTTGGACGCGGATTGAAAGACATCGCAACGTCAATATTTGGTGGTGGAGAAGAAGAGTCTGCTAAATCATCAGATCCTAACGCATCTATTATTAGTAAATTAGATGAATTGATTAAGAAAGTAGATCAGCCAGTTAAAATTAATATTGGTGGAAGAACAATTGATGAATTAGAATCACAGCAATCAATGCGAAGGTCATATGGCTCTAAAGTAGACAGCGGGCCAGGCTGGTTTTAATCTAGATTATACAGAATAGATAATTATATTAAATGGCACTAGTTAAGTTAAAATCAAACCTGGCAAATTTTCGCAGCAACTTCTCAACCACACCGATTGAGAAGCAAGTCTCTCCTAAGGGTGGAGGAACAAAATTAGATCCAGTTGATATTACAGAATATAGCGGAAAGACTCAGTTTAAAAAATCTTTTATTGAAAAGTCGTTATATGACCGGGCCGAAGAATATATTTTAAAATACAATCCTAGAACACAATTTTCGGAAAAGAAAATTAAAACTTCTAAATTTAACTTAGAAGCAACAGTTAATTATAATACAACGACCTCTAGATTTACTGATAAATTTGTTAAGACTTCGAAGTTTAATCCTGACAATATTAGCCAATACTCAGCGACATCTAGATTTACTGATAAATTTGTTAAGACTTCGAAGTTTAATATTGACGACACAATTAAACCTTTTAGTAAAGGCACTGCAATGAATCCGTCATTAAAATATCCAACGGAATTGCAAAGTAAATATAACTGGGTAGGAAATATTCCTCCGGCAGTTAATTTCCAAGATGACTTAAAGTCAAATGCCAAAGGGTTTACTACAAATTTAGGTAAATCAGGAGATAAAGAAAAGTCACAATTTATTAGTTTTGATTATACAAAGGCAATACCAACAGCAAATTCAAAATATGACTTTGGCGATTCAACGCTAACAAATCAATTAGGGACTGGATCTCCATTTCCTCAATTTCCGGGCGCCGATCATTTATATAAATGGCTACCAGTAGCACATACCGGGTTTCATACTAGAAATACATATGGAGCTGCAGCTGGAAAAGAAGGATTCTTAAAAGCAACATATACTACGAATTCGCCGATTGATGACCAATATAAAAAATTTAATTTGCGAGATGAATCATATAATCCAACTTATATGGGGCATCCACTTATATTGCGTGGTATACAACGAAAAGGTAATCAAGAACCTCAACGGTGGGGCTTTGGAGTAAATTTTGATGATGGGCTAATTCGTGCTGGAGCAGTAACAACTGCAGAGCGCTTAGCAATAGATACCGTACGAATTGCTAAATGGATGGCATCACCAAAAGGATTATTATGGGTAGTTAAACAAGTAGGCTTAGGATTAACAAACCCTAAAGTAGAAACAAACCCAAATACACCGGGTCCATTAGGTATGCAAACTCGTATACATACCGGATTAACATCTTTATTATCTGTAGCAGGGTCTCCATTAGGATTGCACTTTACAACTCACGGACTTCCATTTGCAAATGAAATAGCGAGTTATGAAAATGTACATAGGCAAAAAATTCTAGGAAATAATGAGGTTAACTTTTCAAATAGATTGGTTGACCTTAAGAAAAGTATGTTTCCAGAACTAGAGCCAGTAACAATTTCAGATGCAATAGATTTCTTAGTTGGTGCAAGTCCACTTGATAACACAGCAATGTCAGCAGCAGGAGGAATAACAGTGGGTATGCCATTACCTGAAGTTTCGGGACAAGCCGGACCTCAATCAGTATATGGAATTGGAAGAACAGATATTCTTCGACGAGTTGATACACAACTTGATGCTGTTAAGAAAGCAATAGACTTATATAATTTTACTAGTAAATATTCTTTTAAAGAACAATATGCAATTTTAGAATCAAATAGTAAAGATAAATCATCTTCATCAGAATATAACGGAAAAAAGAATGGTCGGAGAGAAATTAATCCAACAGGTATATCAAAACAAATTGGCAATATCACCGGCAAAACATCTGGGTTCGCTTCTAATGCTGATAAGTCTAAAGCAGATCCTAATACACCCATTAATCCTATTAATGACTATGTTACATTAGCATATGGACAAATACCTAAGGATTCAAACGCAAAACGTGACTTAAAAGGCGATTTCCGAAATGGATTAACTGACGAAGTTGGATTTACTGGTAAAAAGGAGGATGCTGATTACTATGCAAAAAATAATTTAGAAACAAGGTATGGATTTGGTACTCCTGGCAAAGTCGGAGCTAATAGAACTAATCCTGGAGAATTCCTTGTTAAGTCATTTAGCGGTAAAAAAGCTGACAGAACGGCATTAGCTTTACGGCCAGACTTCAGGGGCGACCGAGTTAACGCATTAGATGTAACAACGCAGCAAGTATTACGTAGTGAAGTGTACCCAGAAGGCGCCGAAGATATCATTAAATTCTATTTTGAAGATGGTAACCAAGGTACAAACGTAATGCCATTCCGATGTACAATGACAGGATTCTCTGATTCATTTAGTCCGGGGTGGGATAGCATTTCAATCATGGGCCGCCCAGATGGTGCGTATATGTATTCTTCGTTTGAAAGATCTATATCATTTACATTTATTGTTGCTGCATTATCAAGATCGGAGATGATTCCGATGTGGCGAAGATTAAATAAATTAGCGTCATATACGATGCCAGACTTCTCAAATGGAGCAAGACCTTCAGGCCCTATGATGCGTATATCAATTGGTAGTTTATTCCAGCAGACACCTGGATTTATAACTAGTTTATCATATACAATTCCAGATGATGCTAGTTGGGATATCGCCGATGATCATGTTACTAATAAAGCTGCAAGACAGTTGCCAACCGTTGTAGAAGTAGCAGTATCATTTACGATAGTAGGTGACTTCCGACCACAAAAAGATGGTAGAGTATATAGTTTACAATCCTTTACAGGTAAGACTGGAGATGCAGATGACTGGATCAATAATGCTAAAAAGACTAGCTCTAAAGAAATTAAAGAAGAAGAGCAATTTACTAATACACCACCTGCGGCAAATGCGACGGGTACTACGACTACCGATGCGACTACAAATGCAGGATCAGATACTCCTCCAGCAGGTAACAACGCCCCAACCACCGACGGCCCTCAGACACAAGCCGAGGCTAATGCAGCTGCTACAGGACCTACTATTTAATAGGTAATAATTTACCTTTAAGATATTTATTATAAAATAGTATGGAAAGGTACGATAATTTTTTATTTACACAAAAAGCTAAACTAGATGCCGATAATAAAAGAAGATATTATCCAGCATTAATCGATCCTACGATCGAACGTCAAGCCGACGACATATATGTAATTACTACAATGGGCGATCGTTTAGATTTATTAGCTTTTAGTTATTATAAAGATTCAACTTTATGGTGGATTATCGCTGCTGCAAACCCAGAGTTACGAAAGGATTCCTTATATTTAGAGCCAGGGACTCAAATAAGAATACCACGTGACTATCAAGAGGTATTAGTATTATTTGAAAGTCAAAACGCATCTAGATAAAATGAGTGTATTTTTTACAAAAGTTGATGGCGGAGTTGCAAAAGCCTTAAATGCTAGAAAAGCATACTATGCATCAGAACTTCGTGGAGATGGAGCCCATGCGTGGTTACATCAAAAAATAGCCTACGCAACAGCTACTGCAAAAGGCCAAAAGACTTCAGCCTCTCTAAAAACACCAACTTCAGGTGGTCTGGGTCGAGCACGCGGCTCGGGTACAAAAGGCGGAATGTATCAAGCAATTAATCCTGATAACAACTCATACCAATTCGTGCCAAAGCCACACATTTCATCAGTATCAATTAGTGCTGAAGGAGATTATGGCTCTATATTAAAAGCAGAAGTAAAATTTACCGTATATACATTAGGACAGCTAGATGCTTATATGGCATTTTTTGAATTAGGAGGCGACTTAGGTATTTCATATGGATGGAACGACGCTGGCGGAGCCGGTGGAAAACCAGGAAAATTTCAAGGAAAGATTTATAATTTTAATTATAGCATTACTTCGACAGGCGGATTTGATTGTACATCATATGCAATGCAAGGAGGGTTTTCGATATTAGGAGTAGATTCTAACATCGATACTAAGAACAGAGAGACTATAACTGATGAGCTAGGAAATGAAACCCCATCAAATAACTTATTTGGTGATTTTCAAGTGACTTGGGGGAAGCTCCGGCTCACAACGATGACTGAAGACCAAACAGAGCCTGATGACGGATTTATGTTAATTAAAATGGCAAAGGGGTTTGTTGAGCCCGTCGATCCTAGAGGCCGAGAACAAGACCCTCCAGAGCCAGTAGAAATTGATTGGGATGACAAAGAGGCCGTTGGATTTGTTTCTTTAGATAAATGTATAAGGATAATAAACAAATCATTTGAATCGATTAGTAGCTCGAGCAGTGCTAAAATATTAAAACAAGTACATATTCAATGCAATGGAACTGTAACTAAGACATACGTGCCAACAGGCGGATCTACTAAAATGGTCTCGGCAGACCCACGCGAAATACTATTTCCGGGATTTGCTGAATACGGAGAAAATAATAAGTTTCTTTTTGGTAGTTATGACTCAGCATTTGTCGCCGGCGACGCCTCAAAAATAATGATTGGAGAAGCTTTACTTAAAAAAATTATTACCGGCGAAACGGGCCGAGGTCGCGATAAAGGAGCGAAGTCAAAAGATACTACTATTTCAAGTGTGTTTCAAGCAATTTTTGACGCAATTTATAGGCATTCTGGAAATAGAATTCAGCTGTCATTAGTAAATAAACCAACAGACAGAACCGGTAATACATTATTAGTTGTTGATCCAACTTATTATGATAGTAGAGCAGGCGCGTATATAATTACTGCGGTCACGCAAGGCGGAATTGCGAGAAATCTTTCTATGACATCAAAATTACCTAGTGAAATGGCAACGATGGCATTTATGCAAACACAATCCACTGCTGGAACTTCATCAGCTAACTTTTCTATTCTTTCCGCCGGCGAGAAGAAAAAAGAGGCAGAAGATCCTGTAACTTTTGAACAAGCAAAAAAGGCAATGGATACACAAGGTCCTAAAGACGAGAATGTTAAAAATTTACAAACTGCGCTTAATAATATTCGTGCCGGAGGTGACAATTTAAGAGGAGCTATGCCCGTGCCAATTGATTTAACAATTACGTTAGATGGCATTGAAGGTTTTGTATTTGGTAATGTTATTACTACTAATTATTTGCCTGGTCTATATAAAAAAGCTGGAGTAGATATTGGATTTACCGTAACAAAAGTTAATCAAAGTATTTCCGGCGGTGATTGGACAACGACATTAAATACAGTATGTAGAATTATTAATGGGTAAAAATGAGCACAGGAAATAAACTATATTATCCAAAGACACATATTGTCAATAATTTATATACTGAAGGTAAGGAGTGGATGTACGAAGACGGCATTGAATATATCGGATATTATCACAGATACATTGATGGGATACATATGTCTGGTGCTGTATTTCAGCGTGGTTACTCTAAAAAACTTATTGAGTATGTAGATATTGCTTCACAGCCAACTACTTTCGAATACGATAAACTTAAAAAGCGAATTAATAGAATTCCTCCAAAACCAGTTTATCCCGTGCCGAACGAAGATGATTATGCAGAAGGCCGCATAAAAAGATATTTCATAAAAAGAAGAAATTTTACATCATATACAGATATTATTGAAATTAATAAGAGTCAATATCGTTTATGGAAAAAACCAAACATGGGCATTGACGAAACGTTATACATGGCAATCGAACTTAATTGGAAGCTGACAGGCCCAATGCATGACATTGTAACTGGCTTAAATACTGAGTATGGTGTGTATGATACTAATTTTCGAACTGTTAAGTTGTATGATTCTAAATTTACTGGCCTTATGAATTTCCTAACTGACTATACAGAATTATCAATTTATTCAACTTACGTAGATAAAAAGTATAAAGAATTATTTGGTTAATCCAGATAAATTACTTATATTTATGTAAGTTATGAATATAATTGAGACGACATCTGAATTTGAAAACTTTATAAAGGATAATAAGTCATACGATTGGCTTATTGTTCCTATATACAGTAACGGAGACCGTCCAGTATATACTGACACCATTTCTGTAATATATGTATATTGCTTAATAAGCGACGAAGACTACTTAATAGTATTTAATCATACAGAAGGGCTCCCATTAGCAGAAAGCCTATTAAGTCAGTTTCCAAAAGACAACCAAATATTTGTATATGACAAAAAGCGATTTAAAAACTTTTTAGATCAAGACAATTTAATTGATATGAATATGGTTGAGTACTTCCATAAAAATCATACAATGGAAGAAGATTTTGAAACTTCTGCGCATGAATTTTTTACTCGGCAATTCTCTCGATTTAATAATCTTAATACTATTATTCCAATTACAAAGCACATTGAAAAAGGCCAAGGCATTTGTTCTAGATTTTTAGACGTATACGATTATTATAATAAAGACAGATCGTTTGACAGCTATAATGACTTAATCATTGATAGTTTGTTTCAAATTGAAAAAAATGGGTTATTTGTAAACTATGAACAATTTAATAAAAAATTTCCAGACAGTCGTATACATAATCAGTTTACGTTTAGTGAATATAATGTATATACTACCACCGGACGTCCTAGCAATCGCTATGGCGGTATCAACTTCGCAGCTTTAAATAAAGAAAACGGGCAACGAACTCCATTTGTATCTCGATTTGGAGAGAATGGGTTTATGATGTCGTTTGACTATGACGCGTATCACCTTCGCTTATTAGCGGAGCTAGTAGACTATACGTTCCCTGATAATATATCAGTACACGAATATTTAGGTAAATTTTATTTTGACAAACCAGAACTAAGCCCAGAAGAATATTCAGAATCTAAATCAATTACGTTTAGGCAATTATATGGAGGTATTAATAAAGATTATTTAGAAATACCATTTTATGCCAAGATCCAAGAATATACCGAATTACTCTGGAATAAATGGAAAACGGATGGATTTATTGAAACCCCAATGTTTGGAAGAAAATTATTTAAATCTTTCTTTTCGGATATGACAGCGTCAAAGCTTCTTAACTATTTATTACAAAGCTTCGAAACCGAAAGAAACATGGCCGTGATACATAATATACTTCGTCGTACAAAGTCTTTCAAATCGAAGCTGGTTCTATATACATATGATAGTTTCTTATGGGACTTTGACAAACGAGACGGGGCTATGGCTATTAAAGTAATAAAAGAGGAACTGGAACAACAAGGAAAATATCCTGTAAAACTTGAAATCGGACCTGACTATTCAAATATGGTTTTGGTTGAAAGAAACATATAAGACACATATTTATATATGAAACGAAACGGTTATAATATTATAAACTTTGGTACAATTAATTTGCCTATTCACTACAGAGCCCGAGCTCGATCATACATCAAGTATGATTGCACGCACGTATGAAGTAGTCTATAATCGAATTTTTGTATTATCAATTGAAGAGTCCGAAGAGTTAGTGTGTAGTTTTAACGTAAACAAAGGCAACCATAAAAAGCAATTGCCAGGAGCAATGCTGGTACACAGAAAAAAGGAGACGAATACTCTATACACAATTAATTCATTAAACGCTTTAATTCGAAAAGAAAATAATGGCATAGCCGATTCAGGGTTTTCAGTTGATTGGACAAAATACTCAAATAGTCTATTAGTAACTTCAAACAATGATTTGAAGGTTCTTAAGACAAAGGTGTATCAGTTAATCAATTTGTAAACTTTTAAAAGAAATATTTGGTAACTACAAAAGGTTATCTTATATTTAGGTTATATTAGTATTGAAGATGTCGCTTTGACTATTCTAGACCTGTCTGAGACGCATTAACAATTACTAATTATTAAATACATATTAACAATTAATTATTTTTTAAATCATGGCAATCAATTTAGATGCTATTAAGCAAAAACTCAATTCGTTACAAAACGTAACAAGTAAACAAAACAACCTTTGGAAGCCAGAACCCGGCACTCAGGTTATTCGTATTGTCCCTTATCAATACAATCGAGAAAATCCATTTCAAGAACTTTATTTTCATTACAATTTCGGAGGCAAATCAGTGCTTTCGCCAATGTCTTTTGGCCGACCTGATCCAATCTTGGAATTTGGTGAGAAGTTGAAGTCGACAGGAAGCTCTGACGATTGGAAAATGGGTAAAAAACTAGAGCCAACTATGCGCTGTTATGTTCCCGTTATCGTTCGCGGTAAAGAGAATGAAGGTGTTAAGTTCTGGGGCTTTGGTAAAACCGTTTATCAAGAACTCTTAGGATTTATCGCTGACCCTGATTATGGTGATATCACTGATCCAATGGCCGGCCGCGATATCGCAGTTGAATTTAAAGCTGCTGATCAAACTGGCAAATCATATCCAGAGACATCAATCCGAGTTAAGCCAAATCAAACTCCCGTCACTGACAACAAAGCTGTATTAGAAAAAATTGGTAATCAACCTAAAATTACTGATCTATTTAAAGAGTATAGCTATGATGAAATGACCACTATGTTGCATAACTGGCTAGATCCAGAAAACGCTCCAGAGGGAGAGTCGGCATCAAAAGCAGCTCCTGCAGCTGAAGCAAAATCAAATCCAAATAAAGATTCTATCTCATCATCAGCTCCAGTAGCTAGTGTTGACGACGTAGCTTCAGCATTTGACTCATTATTTAATGAGTAATTTTTCGTAAACAAAATATTCTAGTAAACTATGGCAAAGAGTAAAACAGTAGTTGCTGAAGGTGCGCTACAGGATGATTTAGCCAATGTGTTAGCAGAAAATCTTAATAAGAAATTTAAAAGCTCAAATTATAAAGTAGCTTATTTCTTAGAAGGAGATACAGATGCTCCGTCAGAGGTTAGTGAATGGATTTCAACCGGTTCAACAATGTTGGATTTGGCCATTTCAAATAGACCTAATGGCGGACTTCCAGTAGGAAGAATCATTGAGATCACCGGATTAGAAGCTTCAGGTAAATCATTATTAGCAGCGCACGCATTAGCTGACACACAAAAGAAGGGTGGATTAGCAGTATATATCGATACTGAAAATGCTATCTCCCGAGAGTTTCTCGAAGCTATAGGTATTAACTTAAAGGACATGTTATATGTCCCGTTAGAAACCGTTGAAGATATTTTCGAAGCAATTGAATCTGTTATCGAATCTATCAGAAAGAGTTCTAAAAATAGATTAGTAACTATAGTAGTAGACTCTGTAGCGGGTGCCTCGACAAAGGTAGAAATGTCCGCCGACTATGACAAAGATGGTTGGGCGACATCAAAAGCAATTATCCTTTCAAAGGCAATGCGTAAAATTACAAATTTTGTAGGTAGAGAACGAATCTGTTTGATATTTACAAATCAGTTACGTACTAGATTAGGAGTTACGTTTGGAGACCAATGGACAACTTCCGGAGGTAAAGCAATCGCATTTCACTCATCAGTACGTCTACGTCTCAAATCAATTGGTCAAATTAAATTAGCAAAATCGACAGACAAACCTGAAGCAGTTGTAGGAATTACTACAAGAGCTCAAGTAGTTAAAAATCGTATGGGGCCACCCCTTCGGTCAGTCGACTATGACATTTATTTTGACTCTGGTATTGATGATTATGGAAGTTGGCTAACCATGATGAAAAATTATGGATTGGTTGATCAAGCAGGGGCATGGTATACATATACTAATGAAGACACCGGTGAAATTGTTAAATTTCTTTCAAAAGATTTTAAATCAAAATTAATCGATGACCCCGAAATGAAAGCGCAAGTATATAAATCAATTTGCGAAAAGTACATTCTTAATTACAGAGCTGGGGAAGATTTTGGAATTGATGATATCGAAATCCAAGAAGAATTTGACGGCGAAGAATCATAAAGAATGAGAGGTTACGCAGATTTATTAAAACAAGTTCGCGAAGACCACGAAAAGCGTAGTTCAGGCCTAGGTAAAGATGACAAAGTTCTTATTATCGACGGCCTGAACTCGTTTATTCGGGTATTCAGCGCAGTGCCATTAGTTAATGACGATGGCGACCACATAGGAGGTTCAATAGGCTTCCTAAGATCGATTGCCGCTGCAATAAGGCAATTTAAACCTACGAGATGTATTATTGTATTTGACGGAAAAGGAGGTTCGGCCCGCAGAAAGAAAATGTATTCTGGGTATAAAGAAGGCCGCTCAATGTCCACTAAATTTAACAGGAGAGAGGACGTTGGGTTTCAAACCGTTGAAGAAGAATTAGCTTCAATGCGACAGCAAATGGGACGACTGTCAGAATATTTACAGGCGCTACCTATTACAATGATGTCCATTGATAATATTGAGGCAGACGATGCGATTGCATATTTAACGACAGAAGTATTCGAGCCTAAAGATAGTGAAGTTATTATTATGTCAGACGACAAAGACTTCCTACAATTAATAACGCCTAAGATTTCAGTTTGGAGACCCGTAGAAAAGAAATTTTATACGCCGGCTGATGTATTAAATAAATTCGGAATTCCATCACATAACTTTATACATTATAAAGTATTTATGGGCGACGGATCTGATAATATAAAGGGTATTAAAGGAATTGGTATTAAAACATTAATTAATAAGTTTCCAGTTTTACTTGAAGAAAGTACAAAGAGTTTAGATGACATACTAAGTTACTCGGAACTTCGAAAAGACGAGCACAGGGTGTACAAATTAGTGTCAGATAATAAAACTACTATGCAATTAAATTGGGAACTAATGTCATTGAGAGAATTAAATATATCAGGCAATTTTAAAATGTTAATAAGTGACATTGCCAATAGACCAGTCCCTCCAATGAACATATACAAGTTTAAAAAAATATTTATGTTAGACAAAGCGTACACTGCAATACCAAATGTGGATTCTTGGCTGTCAAATAGTTTTAATACATTGTCAGCATTTTCAGAAAAATAATTTTGAAAGTTTAAAAGAATTTATTATATTAAGGTATGTCAGATAAGTTATCAAATTTCGGTCACGGATTCCAGTTAAAGATTATTTCTTCACTGCTGTCGGATAAAGCATTCCTGCAGCAGGTTGCTGATATTCTTTTGCCAGAATTTTTTGAATCCGAATCTAATGAGTGGATTGTAAATACGATTATTAAGTATTTTCATGAATATAAAGTATCTCCAACATTAGATGTCTTTAAAATTAAAGTACAAGATGCCGGTAGCGATGTCTTAAAAGCTTCAATTATTGAAAATCTCAAAGATTCTTTTAGGCACTTAGAGTCAGAAGATTTAGAGTTTGTAAAAGAAGAAACATTAAATTTTTGTAAAAACCAAGCTATTAAGCGAGCCATTTTAGATTCAGTGCAATTACTTAACCGCGGTCAATATGATGAAATTAAAGCAACGATTGATCACGCTATGAAAGCAGGTGCTGATAAAGAGGTCGGTCATGAGTATAATGATTCAGTAGAGCTTAGGTATAAAGATAATGTGAGAGATACGGTACAAACGCCATGGCCAGTAATTAATGATTTAGCTGACGGAGGCTTTGGTAAAGGAGAGTTAGTTGTCTTTGTAGCACCCGCAGGTATTGGTAAATCTTGGGGTCTTATTAATGTAGGAGCCCACGCAGTTAAGCAAGGATTGAATGTTGTACATTATACTTTAGAATTAAATGAAGGTTATGTAGGTCAGCGATATGATGCTGTATTAACTGGTATTGCAAATCAAAACCTTAAATATAATATTGACGAAGTTACGACGGCCGTGTCAAAACTTAAAGGTAACCTTGTTATTAAATATTATCCAACAAAGACAGCATCGTGTTCGACAATACGAGCGCATATTGAAAAAATGATTTTAATTGGTAAAAAGCCAGATCTTGTAATTGTAGATTATGCCGACTTATTAAGAGGTTCGGTTACAAGAAAAGAAATGCGCCATGAATTAGAATCAATTTATGAAGATTTGCGTGGCGTCGCTGGCGAGTATGAAGTTCCATTATTTACAGCATCTCAGGCAAACAGAAGCGCTTTGGAGCAGGATGTAATTGAGGCTGATAAAATTTCCGAATCATATTCAAAAGTAATGATTGCTGATTTTGTGCTTTCATTATCCAGAAAGGTAACTGATAAGATTGCAGGAACTGGTAGATGGCACATTATTAAAAATCGATTTGGCCCAGATGGACTTACACTTCCTAGTAAAATGAATATGAGTAATGGCCAAATTCATATCTATGAAGAGACCTCTGTCCAAGGCAAAGAGACTAATAAAACTATGCAATCAGGCGAGGAGCTTTTGCGCAAAAGTTTATTACAAAAATACAAAGAAGTTCAGGGAGATTCTCTCGGGTAATGAATAGTTATTATACCCCGGGCGAAGCCTTCTTATAAATAATTTATTTACATTAAAATGAACAGTAACATTTTCAAACCACGGGTAAATATCTTACCCTACGAATATCCATCGCTATTAGCCTATAAAGATGCAATCAGGCATTCATATTGGATTGATACCGAGTTTAACTTTACGACAGACATTGATGACTTTAAAACTAAAGTATCAGATGAAGAAAGAGAAGTTATAAAAAGAGCAATGCTCGCAATCGCACAAATCGAAGTTAATGTAAAAACATTTTGGGCAGATCTTTATAAAAGAATGCCAATCACTGAAATTGGAGATGTTGGAATGACATTTGCGGAGTCTGAAGTAAGACATAAAGATGCCTATGCACGTCTTTTAAGAATTTTAGGATTAGAAGATGAATTCCAACATGTTGTAGAAATTCCTGCAATTAAAGATCGAATTGCGTATTTAACAAAATATTTAGACGGCACTCGCAGTAAAGATGATAAAATGTACACAAAGTCAGTACTTTTATTTTCTTTATTTATTGAGCATGTTAGTCTGTTTAGTCAGTTCTTAATTATGATGAGTTTCAATAAAGAAAGGAACCTATTTAAGGGTATCTCTAATGTGGTTGAGGCTACTTCTAAAGAAGAAGAAATTCATGGTAATTTTGGATCAGAACTTATTAACATTATTAAATCAGAAAATCCAGAGTGGTTTGACGAAGAATTTGAGCACCTTATTTATTCTGCTTGTAAAAAAGCGTATAAAGCTGAGGTTAGAATTTTAGATTGGATTTTCGAAAAAGGAGAATTAGACTTCCTACCAAAACACACTATCGAGCAATTTATTCAAAATCGATTTAATAACTCATTGCAACGAATTGGTATGGACCCAGTGTTCCAAGTAGACTTCCTAGAGGTAGAGAAAACGCTTTGGTTTGATGTAGAAATTACAGCAACTAAAGAAGGAGATTTCTTTTATAAGAAACAAATTGATTATAACAAAAAAAGCAAAAGCATAACGGAAGACGACTTATTTTAATTAAACACAATGGAATACGAAAAATATTATTGGCTAAATGAAGATAGCCGCACGTTTTTATCAAGAGGATATATTAGCGAGACCCCAGAGCAGAGAATTAAAGACGTTGCTAATACGGCAGAAAAATATTTAAAAATAGAAGGATTTGCAAAGAAGTTTGAAGATTATATGGCAAAAGGTTATTATAGCCTTTCTACGCCAGTTTGGATTAACTTCGGAAAAGACAGAGGTCTTCCAATTAGTTGCTATGGTTCTAATATTGATGATACATTAGATAGTATTCTTAATGCGGGTCGCGAAATTGGTATGATGTCTAAGTATGGAGGAGGCACTTCTGCATATTTGGGAAATATTAGACCCCGCGGTACTCGTATCTCAACAGGAGGCACTGCCGACGGACCAGTCCATTATGCCCGATTATATGACACTACAGTAGACGTGTCAAAACAATCCGAGGCAAGACGCGGTGCGTGTGCTGTATGGCTACCAATTGAGCATGGAGATATTTTAGAATTTTTAGATATTGGGACTGAAGGTAACCCTATTCAGAACCTTCAATATGGAGTTACTGTCACTGATAAATGGCTTCATGAAATGAAAGAGGGTGATGCTGATAAACGTAAAGTATGGGCAAAGGTTATTCAAAGAAGAAATGAATTTGGGTTTCCTTATATTATGTTTAAAGACAATTCAAACAATAATTCTCCATATAAAGAATTAGGATTAGACATTACAGCATCAAATTTATGTTCAGAAATTCAATTACCTACGGATTCATTTAATAGCTTTGTTTGTTGTTTAGGATCATTAAATTTATTGCATTGGGATGAAATTAAAAACACAGATGCAATTGAAGTTTATACAATGTTCCTTAATGCAGTAATGGATGAATTTATCAAGAAGTCTTATAATATGCCAGGTATGAAGCGAGCTCATCGTTTCGCTGAGCAGCACCGAGCAATTGGATTAGGAGTTTTAGGATATCATTCATTATTTCAATCCAAATTAATTCCGTTTGAATCGTTACAAGCAAAGCAACTAAACTATGAAATTTTTAAGACAATTCAAGAAAAGTCAGACTCTGCTTCAAAATGGTTACATGTAGCAAAAGGATATACTTCTTTGCGTGAAGGATTTGCAAACACTACATTGGTAGCAATCGCACCAACTAAATCTAGCTCCTTTATTTTAGGTCAAGTGTCAATGGGAATTGAACCAATTAAGTCTAACTATTTTATTAAAGATTTGGCTAAATCAAAAACCATTTATAAGAACCCTTACCTTGAGGCTGAGTTAGAAAAATATGAATTAAACACTGCTGAGGTATGGGAAGGCATTCTTAAAAAGGACGGCTCTGTTCAGCATTTAGATTTTCCAACTAAAGAAGTATTTAAGTCATTTATTGAAATTTCTCCAAAAGAAATTATTCTTCAAGCGGCTCAAAGACAAAAATTTATTGACCAATCACAATCATTAAATTTAATGATCCACCCTTCAGTGCCAGCAAAAGATATCAATCAATTATATTTGTATGCACATGAAGAAGGAGTTAAAACATTATACTACCAATTTAGTCAAAGTTCAGCTCAGTCATTTGCTAGAAATATTAACGAGTGTGTAAGCTGCGAAGCGTAAGATAAAAGTTTATATATTTATTATAAAGTATATATGAGTTTTCCAGTTAGAGGATATTATCACCCTGAAGATTGCTTTGCCACTATTTCCGAATGGGAAGACGTAGCAAAACAATTTCTAGAGCTTGAAAAACAAGGATTTGATACTCGGGGTGGAGTAATTGACGATAACCACCAATTAGTTCAATTGATTAATCGATGGTTTAAATTTCAATTATATGTTGAAACTCAACGATATGATCTATTAACTCAGAAAAATGTATTAGATTTTATTGAGGACTTTGTCAATCATCGTGTATGGCAATTGCGAGATGAATTTAATGAAATGGTAGGCGAAGACCAAATTGATAAAATCAAAGTAGCATATTTTTATTCTCGAGGTGATATCGAACCATATATGTTATTAGATACAGAGTTTACTCAAGACTTATATGGTACTGCATCACATACGGTAACGACATTACATTGGGCATCTGAGCAAGGAGTTAAAAATCTAGAAGACTCAGTTGAAAATGGTGGAGTGTATGCTATATCAACTTTTACTAAACAGTATAAAAAATTCTTTAGGCCAGAATCTAATTACCTAGTTAAACTTAAAGGAAAATTAGTAGCAGCATTTAGGTCCGACGTTAAGTCAGTCGTGACAGACAAGGGCAATAAAGCTGCAAATATGTATAGATTAGGACATCCCGAAGGCGAAGACACAAATATTTGTACAGACATTAATCTGTGTTCAGATAGTGACCACTCTACGTATTTATGGGATGAAGTTATCGTTAAGCCTATAGAAATTATAAGTATTAAACAAACAATAAATTATTAATAAAGTTATGAAAATTTTACACTTTACAGCAGATTGGTGTGGTCCATGTAAAATGATGAAGCCAAAAATTGAATCATTTAAAGCTGAAATGGGAGACCGCGTTGATGTAGAATCAGTCAATGTCGACACGAACCCTGAATTAGTTAATCAATATAATATTAGAAGTATTCCGACATTTTTATTCCTTAATAAAGATGGTAATGTATTCAACCATATTATCGGAAGTGCTACTATAAATAAATTTCAAGAAATAGTTACGGATTATGAAAATCAAAATTAAAAAGTTACACCCAGAAGCCATTATACCTACATACTCTACTAAAGGCGATGCTGGTTTAGATATGACAGCAGTATCCGCCCAAATCGACGCGTCGGGTCTGTTTATTGAATATGGCACGGGATTGGCAGTTGAAATTCCAGAAGGATATGTAGGATTGCTATTCCCAAGAAGTTCAGTATCAAAAACATCATTAGTATTAGCAAACCATGTAGGAGTTGTTGATTCTGGATATCGAGGAGAGATTAAATTCAGATATAAAGATTTAGGTCTTCAGGCATATGAATATGAGCCGGAAATTCTTAAAACTTTACAAGAAGACAGAGCTCGTAAAGAACTGCCAGCCCTTTCAGGTCCAGAAGAAAATTATGTATGGGTAGCAAATGAAACTGCATATGAAATTGGAGACCGCATAGGTCAATTAGTAGTTATTCCTTATCCCGAAATCGAATTTGAAGAAGTAGAAGACCTATCTGATTCAGACCGCGGAACGGGAGGGTATGGATCAACTGGAAATTAAGTTATTGAATATTTATTTTAAAGAATATCGATGAAAGAATTAGCATCTATAGTATTACACTCACAGACTCAAGCACACGTATTCCATTTGCGCTCTAAATCATTTGCAGCGCATTTGGCATTGCAAGCATATTATGAAGGCATTGATCCTTTAATAGATGGTCTGGTAGAGGCATATCAAGGTCGCCACGGACTCATTGAATTTGATTCTGTAGATACAATGGATAATGATGCTTCTAATGAAAATGTAATTAAGTATTTTGAAAAATTAGACGCGGCAATTGCTAAATTAAGAAAAGATTCTAAATTAGAAGAGACGCAATTTCAAAATGATATTGACACAATCGTAACTCTTATTTTATCTACAAAGTACAAATTAGAAAATTTAAAGTAATGGCCATTAATTTAGATACGATTTTAGGATTAACAAAAGAGCATAAAGAGGCATTAACTGAAGCGGTAACTTTAACTGAGACCGTTAACTCAGCTTCTATCAATACCCCTAAAGTTGATATTGATGCTATTATAACAGAATGGGCTTGGAGATGTAAAGCTGGATATCCTGATTTTAATAATAAGTCAGATATGTATCAGTTACAATTAGTTCTTAATGAAATGGGCGTATCTAATCCATTTCCTATTATGGAAGCCGACCCCACTGATGTTCCTAATATACCAAAAGATTTACTTAAATTTTACGAATCACTTCCGGAAGAAAAGCGTCCAGACTTTGAAAAGTTTGTAACTGATATGCCATCCAATTTATTGGTGTCATTTAAGAATGGATTTAAAAATTTAACAACGCAGCAAATTGCCAAGGCCACTGAGGCATTTAAGTCAATTGAGACTGTAGAAGAATTAGATGGCCATAAATATGCAAACTATCAATTTATTTGGGATATTTTTGTAGGCCAAGCCATTGGTAAAGGTGAGTTGTATATATCATTTTTAGTAAGGAATGCCATCGTCCAAGGATCGACTGAATCATTTGACATCGGAGATGATGGTAAAAAGTATGAAGTAAAATCTTTAGATATTTGGGATACTAAAACTTCAAAATTTAAGCCAGGCAATATTCGTCCCGGAGCTGAAGGTAAAGTATCTAGATATGAGTTTACTAGTGACTTAATGAATTTTTATAATATATTTGAACTTTTACAGAACCCAGATGTCAAAGCAAATGTATTAACCTTAGGTAAAGCAGATTCAATGAAAAAGATCGTTGATGTTATTGAGGCTGTTAGAACTAAAAAAGATAAGTCAGGATTATCAGTTACATTAACGCCAGGCGACGTACCTAAAACAATGCTCGACGAAGTATACAAAGCAGCTATTGAATTAAATAAAATCAAGACTCTCCCATTAAATAAAGACGTAACTACTTCTAGGATTGCAGTTAAGGGAGCATCAATTGATAACCAATATTGGATATCTCCAGACGACGCAAAAGACATTGCAACGAATGCAGGTAAAGACGTCGACGTATCTATTAAAGTCGGCACAGAGGTTGACGACGAATCAAAAGAAGGTAAATTATTATTGACAAAATTATTTAGCCACCCATTCGTTAAAAACCCAAAAAATTTTACAAACGGCCTGCAGCAAATTAAGATGGATTTCTATGGAGATAAAGACGGATTAGTTTATTTCTGGAAAGGGCAGACTAATGTGTCAAAAGGAATGACTGAATTTGCAACAATTGAATCGTCTCAAGACGGATATCGTTTTGGATTAAAAGATCGGTATACTGGATACAAATATATTACGGACCAAAAATAATTTAAAATACTCCCACCAAGAATGGGAGTATTCAACTATTTATTATAAACATATTTGGTAATATCAAAAGATTATCTTATATTTATGTATAAATTGAAAATATGATATACATTAAAGTCGATGACAAAAAAGTCGGATTAGAAAAAGCCTTAAAAAAATTAAAAGAAAAATTTAAGCGAACAAAGGTAGTACCTGAATTGCGCGAGCGTAGTGAATTTAAAAAACCTTCAGTAGCTCGACGAGCAGAGAAACTTAAAGCTATTTATCGACAGCGACAAAAATCAAACGAAGAAAACAATAATTATTAAAAGTTATGGCAAGACCGGTTACGAAAGAAAAGACTGCGACCCGAGCACCCCGACAGCCCAGGGCAAATAAAAATTCAAATTTAGAATCATTTGTAGATGTAATGACCCCAGAGCCTAGAGTGGTTTTGGAAAACTATTTACAGATGGACGTATTAGGGGACTATCTTAAAAAAGCGACTGCTGAACAAAAAGAATGGGTATCGCAGATGATCGACATTTCATTATCAGTTAATAAGCAAGAAGAATTTTTAACTCTAGGTGAAAAAGTAGCTTTAAATACGCTACGTAAAATGAATATACTTGTTTAATTCAAAAGAATTTATTATATTTAAGTTATGAGTAAGTATCAATCAACAAAGGTCTTTGACGGATTTAGTACTGTATTTCGTCAATGGGCAGCAGAAGGAACGCATTGCAGATTCCTGCACGGATATGATGTAGAGATTCGTATTACTTTTGAAGGCGACCTAGACCATCGTAATTGGGTATGGGACTTCGGAGGTATGAAACGTGCTAAATGTACAATCGATGGAATGAATCCAAAAGCTTGGTTAGATTATATGTTTGACCATACTACAGTAATTGCTCCAGACGATCCAGAGCTTGAAAATTTTAAAGATATGGATGCCCGCGGCGTTATTCAACTTCGAATATTAGAAGGCCCTGTCGGTGCTGAAAAGTTTGCTAAATTCATATATGACAAAGTTAATCCGTTTTTGCAAGAAGAAACAGACGGTCGGGTTAAAATTGCTCAAGTAGAATTTTTTGAGAATAAACGAAATAGTGCAATCTATAAACCATAACATTACAATGAGCTTAAAAAGAATTGAAGATTATAACAAAACCCTTCCTATTGTAGAAGTATATTATTGCGAGCAATCTGAAGGCTCTCGGGCAGGATTCCCGACAGTAGCAGTTCGTACAACGGGCTGTACACATAGATGTTGGTTTGGAGAAGGAGGCTGGTGTGACAGCTGGTATACTTCTATCCATCCAGAAAAGGGCGGATTCACATTTAATGACATCGTTAAGATGTATGACGATCGTCCAGACATTAAAGAAATGATGTTAACGGGTGGCGCACCGACTATGCACCCTGCATTAGTAAATGAATTGTCTCATTTTGCAAATGAGCGTGGTATTATCATTACAATGGAAACAGAAGGCAGTCATTTTCTTGATACAGATTACCCATTAGGCTTAATTTCATTTTCTCCAAAATTTTCAAATTCAGTTCCTAAATTAGGAGTGCTAACACCTAAAGGAGTTGAGACAGATCAGAAGATGATTGATCAACATAATAAACTTCGTTTAAACAAAGAAGCTATTAAGAAGATGATGGAATATCACACTGACTATCATTTTAAGCCAGTATGTAATCCTGACGAAATGCCAGAGGTTTGGGCTGAAATCGAAGCATTCCGTGTAGAGATGGGCATTCCTAAAAACAAAACTTGGATTATGCCTCCAGGTGATAATAGAGAAGAACTTATTCGAGTATATCCAATGGTATTCGAATTTTGTACAAATAATGGATATAATTTTACAGGCCGTGAACATATCATTGCCTTTGACACTAAAAGAGGAGTATAATTTATGGAAAACAAAACAATTAAGCCATTAGGCGACCGAGTATTGGTTCAAGAATACAAGAAGAAAGAAGATCGTAAGACAGCAACTGGCATTATTATTCCAGAAACAGTAACAGCTGATGATGTAAAATTAGGTAAAGTTATTGCAATTGGTGATGGATTGTATACACAGAATGGGGTATCAATTCCTATGTCAGTTAGTGTAGGTGACGAAGTAATGTTGCCGGCTTATGGTCAAGGTCAAGAAATTAAAGTAGGTAAAGAAAAATATATGCTTTACCGTGAATCTGAATTGTTAGCAGTTCTTAGAGATGAGACTGAAACTCAATTGACTATGGAACTTGACTAATACAAAAGAATTTATTATATTTAAAATAAAAAATGAAAGAGCTATTAAAATATGCAAATTCTTCAATTCCTAGAACGGAAGAGGAGAAACAATCAATGATTGAACATGCTGCGAAGCATTATGGAGAATATATGACTGCATTAGGTATTGATTGGAAAAACGATCCTAACTCATCAGATACTCCAATGCGCGTCGCTAAAGCGTTTGTCAATGATTTAGCTCAAGGGTGTTATGTGGAAGCACCGAAAATTACAGCCTTTGATAATTTAGACAAATATGATGGAATTGTATTTCAAGGAAATATCGATGTAAAATCATTTTGTTCACACCACCATTTGCCTTTTGTAGGATATGCACACGTGGCTTATATTCCTTCTGAAGATGGTAAAGTAATTGGGCTATCTAAACTTAATCGAATTGTAGAATATTTCGCACGCAGACCTCAGGTTCAAGAAAACCTCACGATGCAAATACATGATTATATTAATTCAGTTTGCGAAGGAAATAAAGGAGTTGCTGTAATGGTCGCTGCTGGTCATATGTGTGCATGTGTGCGCGGTGTGAGACATGACTCAACAATGATGACATCAAAGATGTCCGGAGCGTTTTTAAATGACCATGCAGCAAGAAATGAGTTTTACCGATTCGTAGATAAATTAGATTCAAAATGACACCGGAAGAAAGATTAGAGCGATTAGATTTATTTCTAGTTATGGCTAATCAACTTCCAAGTGCCCGCGAATCTATAGATAATGTATTGCGAGTTATACGTAAATACGATGTACCAAAACACGTCGATAGAGAATTTATATTTGACTGTTTAATTACATATTATCAGTCTATAGAAGAATATGAAAATTGTGCAGAGCTCTTAAAGTTGAAATTAGACATAGACCGTAAAAAACGAATTACTGTCTCGAAATTAACTAGAGAAGACCTGCGAGATTTAAGGATGTTAGGATTTAAAATACCTGACAAAGTTAAATTAAGAGCTTTGGCTAAATTGGCTAAAGAAATAAACCGAAAAAAAGATAGTTAACCTGTGCCGGGTTTAAATTAAAAAACAAATTAGAAATTATGGAAACACTATCATTTATTTTAGGGATAGCTTCAGTTATTGCAGTAGCAATGGTTGGGGTTATGTTTGGGATGTATAGAGCAATTCAAAACATCAAAAGCGAACAAGTAGGCCACACAGAGTGGCTAAACGACACAAATCGAATTATGAACCAACAGGAAGATGCAATCAACCGCCGCTTGGACGAAATAGTTCGGGAACATTACAATCACATTGACGAACTACATCGATCTGTAGATTCTCGATTTGATAAATTCGAAAACAAAATTAATCAACAACTGCCTAATAAAAAAGGCTATTAATCAATAACCCAGAACCCGGCACAGTTAACTATTATGAAAAGAGTTGCGTTTATTATAAACAGAATGAATTTCCGTCCCTCTTCAGGGCACGGAATTTTCATGAAAGGCGTAGTCGACACCTTACTTAAAAATGGCCATTTTATTGATATTGTCGTTGACGGAGAACCCGAGTCTAATTTTCTAGAAGAATATGGGATTAACATTTACACTCCAGACAAAGATGAGCGTTTAAGTTATGGCAAACATTCTAACTTATTCCAATTTGCTGATTCATTTAATTTTGAAAAATCAATTAATTTCCGTTCAGCATTGACAAAAGCTTTGACGAATCATTATTACGATTTAGTAATATGTAATGACACGGAGTCTGCATTTGTCGTTTATCAAATGGGGCTAACAAAACATATGAAAGTTGTATCATATGCCCATGAATGTGCATCAATTAATCCGGAATTAGGCGCTGGAGTCTTTAAAGATTGCTACTATGATCTGATTGACAAAATGATGTTCTGGCCAGAAATTAATACACTTATTCAGACAGATCAAAATCAAGAAAAGCTTAATGATAAGTTTAAAGATGTAAAAATGGATATGAATACTATTGTTCAATTATATCCATTAACCGACGCAGAATCTTTAAATATCAAAGACACTGAAGGATTACTTTATATTGGCCGTCATGAAGATCGCAAGAATCCGGCGGAATATATTAAGGTACTAAAGGCCATAAAGGATAAGTATGGCGTAGAGATTAAAGCAAATGTCATGACACGGTCAGCACACGTTAAAAAGTTTGAAGCTGATTTTGCGTCTATTGGGCATACAAATTATGAAATTGTTGCAGATGTCGTGGGCGAAGATAAGGCTCGTATCATACAAAAGTCAAAGGTAGCATTTATGCCTTATAAAAACGAATCATTTGGTATTGCAGTATTAGAGGCTTTGCGATGGATGCCTACCGTAGTGTTAAGTAAGTATGATTGGCACTATAACTTTAAAAAGTTTAGTAATTATATTTCAGCTGACACTAAAGATTTAGCCGATGTAATTTGGAATGCGTATAATTCAAATTCAAACCCTTCGGAGGATCAAGTAATTAAGGAATTAAATGAATACCAAACTAGGTATGAGTCCTCTTTATTGAGACTTGTTAATACGCCAGGTAACACTAATGAAGCACCTCAAAAAGAACCTAGGACTAGAATATATCAATATCTTTTAGAAAATAAAGGAATTTGGGTTTCATTAGCCAATTATTTTAAAACACAAAATTCAAAAGGAACAATTTACTTAATTTCAGATATTGAGTCGATGTATACGGGACTAGTATTTTATGCACCAATGATTCAGACAAAAGAGGCTACGTATTTTGGATTTTTAGATAAAGAAGGTAATATCG
>Ga0070749_10000596_pt1 | contig 24351 bp, 45 predicted proteins | sample VirMetDEL_Nov_18_FD_75180 | JGI IMG/M metagenome (GOLD analysis project Ga0070749, IMG submission 75180) | Aqueous microbial communities from the Delaware River and Bay under freshwater to marine salinity gradient to study organic matter... | ecosystem: Environmental > Aquatic > Marine >...
CCATTAGCGAGATACTGTGGAAGCTGCCCGGGCAGCCTGCCGACTACATGCTACAGAGGCCCGGAACTGCCCAGCCCACGGGCCATGCCAGCGAACCGCCCACCCCGTATAACACCGAACAGCAGGGCCCCAAGTCAGCCAACACTGATCAGCTTATCCGTGAGCAGAACCGCCTCATCCGCCACCTGAGCGCAGAGTTAAATACACTGCGCAAGGAAGTGACCAAACGGGCTAAGAATCAGCGAGGTAAGGGTTGACTTAATGTGAATTATACCACACTACCAAAAACACCACATATTGATATTCAACGTATTATCGCGGTATCGGAAAAAGGTATATAAGAATGGCCCGGAGCATCAGGATAGAATACATGGAACCACCAAGAATGGACAGCCCGCACACGCGGGACCACTTCTATTATGTGCCGGTGCCGGGCGGTGGTCAACGGTTCACGAGCGAGAAAGCGGCCCTGCGGTACCTGGCACAGTTAAACCGCGAGATAAACGGCCACTGGTTCGCACTGAGCGATACCATGCACCGGCTGCACGGCACACTGCGCATGTTGGCCTGCACCCTATCGCCCACCGACCTCCGGAGGCTGAAAATGGAGATACGCACCGCTGAGGATATTCTGGACCGTATGCCCGAACGCAAAGGAATCAATGCGGCCGCGTTCACCTTTCAGGACATGCACAACGTGTGCGTGGGCCTTGCCTATGTGGCCGACCGCCTGCGCGAGTGCCCCACCATGCGGGCCATCCGGGCGGTGCGAACGGCTACCGATGCAGACGCTGATACCATTGCCCGCATCATGCAATTTATACCAAAAAGAACATGAAAAAAAAAGTCTTGAAAATCGTCTGTTACCTTGTTACTTTCTCTGAAAGCCACGCCACCACTGGGTTTGGAGGTAACAAGGCCCTTGTTACGTAACAGGAAAATTGCCCGTTACTTTCGGTATTTCACGGTGCAATAGAACGTGCTGCTGGTGTATGGCATGAACTCATACCGCACCGTCACCTCTGGTATGTAGGTGCTGGTGCCCTGGTCAATGAGGGTATAAGTGGCGCTCATGTAGATGTCGGTGCCCAGCCACCCGGCCATGGTGTTCTCATCATAGCACACAAGTTCGGTGGTGTCCAGCCGCACATGGTTGGGCTGCCCCGTGGCCACCAGCACCAGATTATCAGGCGTAAGGCTGTTGCCGCCCGTACATTCCGAACTTACAGGCCGCCACGTACCGACAAAGTGCGTGTTGAGGTCGCGGCAGTCGCCCAACTCCTCAAACTCGTATTGGCCGCAGTCAGGACCGCACCCGCTCAGGGTGGACAGGGTGACGAGGCACAGTAAAAATCCGTTCTTGAAATTCATTTTTGCCCGTGTTGCTTTGCAAATATAGCAACTTTCGGGCCGATCAATCAATGAGGAAAAGGAGAAGGGCCACGGTGAGCGCAAAAGCGGCCCAGATAAAACCTTTGCCGGCCACGTAGGTGGTGCCGGCCATTCTGTTCACAAAGTCTTCGCAGTTGAAAGCGGCCAGGTCATACTCTCGCTGGGCCAGTTGGTTGAACCGCTCTATAAGTTGCACCGGTCCCGCATCGGTCTGGCGGCCAAAGTTGACTTCCCACTCGCGGCCCTGCATGAAATCGGCAAAGGGCTCCAGCACCGGAGTGCTGCCTGCCGGGCAGTGGGCCACCAGGGCACGGCCCGCATAGCATATAACAATGCCGTAGTGGTGCAACAGGTTGGGGGCCTTGGCCACCCGCACCCGCAGCACATCGCCATTGCTCAGGCCATGCTCACACATGCCGCGCCCGCTCCTGCAGGAATGCACGGTCCAGCTGTCGCGAAATGAACCAGCTTACCACCGCGCTCACGGCCACGGTGATAATGACGGTTTCCCATTTGCCCATTGGTCAGCCTACGCGCTGCATGATGTATATGGCGGCACATACGGCCAGCACGGTAAACACGAACCGGACGGCCTCGGCCTTCCAATCTATGTTCAGCATCGGGGTTTGATTGTCTTCCATGTTCTTTGGAATTGGTGATTGAATTAAGGGATGTAAAGGTAGCGGTTACTTGGCCCTAATGCCAATGCGGTGCCAGAACACTTCTTTGCTGATGCGCAGGTCTGCGGTCGGGTCATTCTCTTTGAAAGTGTCAATGCCGATGAGGTCGAACTTGCCCGGGTTGCGCATCCACCGCACCAGGTTCTCGGGTGTGGGTGTGAGGCGGTTCTTGTGGTCGGCCCCTTCGTCTATCATCTGGCTGTGCCACGGGCGCATCTGCTGAAATGCCTTGGCCTTGGCCAATACGGCCTTTGCCTCCATGTTGGCCATGCCTGCCATCTCCTTTTCCGTCTCATCGGCCAGGCGCAGGCGCTCGGCCTTGAGCTGTGCCAGTTGCTCTTTGGTCACGATGGGGCGGCCGTCCTTTTTGGGCTTGGCGGGTGCCTTGGCCTTTGGTGCCTTGGCTGGCTTGCTGGCCTTGGCCGGTGCTTTCTGTTTGGGCGCGGCCTTGGCCTTTGGTGCGGCCTTGCTCAGGTGCTTCTGGGCCAGTTCGTACAGGTCGGCATCGTTGGCTGCAAATGCCTCGTGCAGGTCATCGGCATAGCCATCGCTATCTGTGCGAAGGGTGCGCACCTCATCGGCCAGTGCCTTTGGCAGGCTGCTTATCTGTGCCTCTGTGAGGCTTTGGGTCTTGTACTTGCTCATTGTTCCTTGAGTTTGAGTATTCGTATGCGTGCGGCCGCTGCGGCTGCCTTGGCCTTTGCCATGCGCAGGCGGTCGGGGGTGGGTTCTGGTGCTGGTTTTTTATCGGGCATATCCAGCACCACTGTTATGGTATTCACCCCTGTAGGTCTGAAAGCGCTTTTGAATGACCCTTCCGGGTTCTTTTCGCTGTATCCGTATTTCTCAACAAACTGCCTGAAAGCCTCCTTATCAGCCCCCTGCCCATCTTTGTTGTCTGCCATGATAGCCACAAGTCGGCCACCTGGTTTCAGAAGGTTGAAACAGTACATCACATGCTGAATATCCGCGCCCTTTTCAAATGGCGGGTTCATAATGATGCGGTCATACTGTTTGCCTGTCAGCGATAGCGTGTCATCGCCCACAACGGTGTAACCTTTCTTTTCGAGAAGTTGCCGCATATCATAGAAAGCCTCGGCCACGTCAATATCTACATCCGGGTGCTCATCGGCAATCACATCGGCCAAATGACCAATGCCCGCGCTGGGCTCCAGTATTGACATGCCTGCTGAAATCTTAGCCTTTTCCACCACATCGGCCGCCAGTTCTTTGGGAGTGGGGAAAAACCCGCTTTCCTTGCGCCCGATAAACTTTCTTTCAGCATCTTTCAGTTCGCGGTCCTTCTGTTCCTCTGGTGTGAGTGCTGATACACCTTTGCGTATCTCGGCAAGTTCGCGCAGTGCCGTGCGTAACGTCTGAACATTGGTTATACCCATGGCCAGCAACCGGTCATAAGTTTTGACCTTATCCTGTTCCCATGTTCTGTACTTTCTTTCTTTGGCCCAATAATTCGAGACGAGTATCTTTTTCAGGTCATCTACAGTAATGGGGCTTGTGAAATACAGAATTTCCTTGGTACTTGCCCGCAGCACCTTTTTCATCCTGTTAGCCAAAAGTGAGTATCCGCGCTCCTTTTCTATGCCTTCTGCGGTTTTTGCCCATTCCTCTCTCCACATCCATGGAAACGGAAATTTGACCTGCTCAATATCTTTTTCAGGCTCGGCCACTCGTTCGCTTGTAGGCACATTATCAGTTCTCCATCTGGAGTACATGGCCTCTCGCTGAATGGCCATAAGGTCGCTTATCTGTGCCCAGCTTGTAACCTTTGACAGGTACTTTATCTGCCCTTTTTCAAGGGCATCAGCCACCTTTCTCATTACAGCTGCGTTCATAATCATTCGCTCAGCATCATCCTCGGCCTTTTGGGCCATCCTTGCCCTGCGTGCCGTATTGTCCTTGCGGTCGCGTGTCAGTTTTTCGCGGCCCTCCTGTTCCCATCGGTCGGCCATGGCGTGCAGCTTCTCTGCGGCCGTCTGTGCCCTTGTCTCTGCTGCGCTCGGTTTTACCACGCTGCCCTCCTGTAGTTGCATGAACTGCGTGGCTGCCTGCTCGGTGGTAAACTGAAATCCCGGCACGGCACCACCCGAAGAGTAGGAACTGTACCACCCGCCCAGGCGCTTGGCCTTAGAGTTCAGGTCGCGATATGCCTCTGTGCTGATACGCGCCCCAAGTGTCACCACCCATAGGTCGGTACCTTTTTTGGTGTGAACCGTTTTTTTCAGGGTCATGCTGGCACCCTCAAGGTCAGCTTTCTGAACGGTTCTTTGCCGCTCATCGCGTTGTGCCTGCTCGTCAAACGTCTTTTTTGCTATCAGCGCATCATAGCGGGCTTTAAGTTGCGGTGTCAGGGCCTCGGTGCCTTTCACTTGCACAAATAGCCTGAAATCATCAATGGTTTGCGGGTCAGACAGCGCTGCCTCTCTTTTGGCCTTGCGCTCCGCACGGTCAGCAAGGTACTTGTCTATATCGGCCTGTGTCTGCGACTTTATGGCCTTGGCCATTTCACCGGCAAAGGTCTGCCCGCTGAAAGGGCTGTAAGAGATCATGCCCTCTTTGACATAGAACGTGAAAAGCAGGTTATTGTAAACCTTTCTTACATAGTCTGCCTTTTTATTCCGTGGGTCTTTGGCCGTGTACTTGGTAAGTTCTGGTATTGTCAGTTTGTCCAAACTTTCCTTTATGGCCTTTTCATCAGCCACCACGGCATCAAATTGCCTGAGCAGGTCAGAAATACCGACCTCTCCGCTGTTGAGTTTTTTGGAGTATTCAATTACGTCCTTATACGTCATTACTCCTTCAATTTCAGTATCCGTATCCGTGCGGCCGCTGCGGCTGCCTTGGCCTTGGCCATGCGTAGGCGGTCATTGGTGGCCGATTTGACCCTTGCCCGTGCCTTTTGTTTTGCCAGTTTGACCGCAGCCTTAGATATGGCTTTGATTTTATCAGCGGTCAATTTTGCGGGCTTGGCCCCCATCAGCGCCCGTAGGTCAGTAGGCGTATCGGTACCTGTTATGGTACTGTTCTGGTCAAAATCCCACGACACGTCAAGCGTGCGCTTATTGTCCATTTTCACCTGCTTTGCGTTTGGCGCTGCGTCCATCAGCGTCACGGGCATTGTCAGCACATAGGTATCATCCTCAATGCTCAGGGTGTCTTTTCCGGTATTGAACCAGACCATGGCCCTGTTCGGCTCATTCAGCCCCACATGCCATTTGCCCCCTATTTTCAGCATGGCCCTAAGTGCCTCGTTCAGGAACACGGCATTTATGGCGATGGGTGTTTTTGTGCCGCGCACCGTGTAGAGGCACTTGAACGAATTGGTGATATTGTTAATCAGGTAGCTGTCCAGGAGCAATCCGCTCAGGTTATACAGTTCCTCAACATCTACGGTGTGAACGCTGCCGAAATCGGTAGGCGTTACTGACCTCCACAAGGGGTATCGGCCCTCATCGCGCTTTTTCCCGGCAAGGTCATAAGTGCCGTGCCGGCTTTCCGGAACTTTTCCGTAAATGTGAATGAGAATATGGGCGTTGGTGGCGGTAGCCCCTGCCTCATCAAAATTGACGAGGCTCATGATCGGCCTCAGATTATCGGTGCCCAAAAACGGGCGCACTATGTCGGCCAGGCCCTTGTTGCCGGGTTCCACCACGTATGGCACCCGGCTCTGCGTGCGCCACTTTCTGCCAGTCATGGTCACAATGTCCTGCAGGCTGAAATCGCCCATCAGATATTGCCTCCATGATGCTTTGGGCTGATATACTGTTGTGGTGGTCCATTCCTTCAACTCGTCAGCATCCAACGAAAAACCGGAGTGCCTACTGAGTTTGGTGGTGCCGTCAAACTTGACATCCACACCAATGCACTCAATTCCGCCATCTTCGGTAATGCCTACCACATAGGCTTCCCGTTCACCGTTCGATATGATTGTGCCCAGCCTCATCACTCCTTTATTAGCCACCACGCCAACAGTGCAGCGGCCACAACGGCCAGAATGAGCGGGCGCATATCCTTTTTGGCCAATGCGGTAACGACCACCTCGGGCACGTTCACGGTGTCGCGCTCCATGGCATAGGTGGCCACATCGGTAGCACTGGTGCTGGCCCGCAGTATGGGCACCAATGTGCGGTAGCCAATGAAACTGAGTACCACATACTGTCCATCGTTCACTATGGTGGTGAAATAGCCGCTGGCATCGGTAATGGTGCCACCTATAAGGGCATCGGTGCCCATGGTGCGCACAGCCACGGTGGCACCCGGTAGGGTCTGCCCGCTGCCGGCATCGGTTATGCGTCCGCGTATGGTCATGCTGCTGCCTTGTAGCTGATTGTGAATGGTGTGTATGCGGTGGCCTCGGCCGAGGTGGCGGTGAAGATTATCTTGACACTACCGGCACCATCGGGTGCCACGGCAATAATGTAAGGCCCGCCTATGGCCCCCAGGGATGAACCGTAGCCCGATATGATGTAGTTATTATCAGGCGGATAGGGCAGGTCGAACGTGACGGAGACAAGGCCCGCACCTGTTACAGACATGCGAATGGCCCCGTCAAGGTTTACCTGCTGGCCCACCTTGGTGGCATAGCCCTCCATCACCTCTGCAATGGTCACGTTGGTGCTGGCGCTCACGGTCGGGGTAAATGCCTCGGTCGTAACGTCTGTGCCGCCACCGCTCCCGGCACCACGGCCCGGAAATATCCTGTCTCCTGCTCCTATGCCTCCCATGGTCGTGTCAGCTTACCACTGCATACTCGCAGTAGAGGTTGGTATAATTGCCATCTATGCCAATGAAACTGGCCTGTGTCACCTCCTCGGCAAACACCTCCAGCACATCGCCATCCCAAAGGGGCATACCATCGTCAATGGCGACTGTCTCACCATCGAGGCGGTACCATGCCACAGGTCGGCTCGTGTCGTGGGCCGTGTCGGCCACCACGCGCACCGTCACCATGGTGGTCTCGCTGGGCAGCGATGCAAAGCCCTCGGCTGTGCTGTCGTCCACCCTTTGCAGGGCATAGCCCGTGCCACCGGTTATCACCGTGGCATTGTTGTATGACTGTATCCTGCCCATGTCAGTTGAAGATTTTGGAGATTGAACTGCCTATTATCGAAAAGAGAAACGAAAGAATACCCAGCGCACCGACCGCTTTGTGCTTAAAAGCCTCATCGCTCATGCGGTATTCCTCAAGGGCTTTCAGGCGGTGTGCCATGCCGCTCTCCGGAGACATCTCGCTGCCTGCAATGGCATGCTCAATGCGCTTGATGCTATCTCGCAAATCCCTGAGTTCCTGTGTCATCCTTTCCCTTTCTTCATCCCTCATTTTTCGTCTGTTCGCTGGTTCCGTTCGGCCTTTATCTGCTGTACCTGTAGGCCAAGTAGCCTATGGTGCATGTAGCGAGCAGCACCAGCAGCAGCAGTGTCAGGTCTTTTTTTTTTGGCTGTAGAGTTCCCACTCCGCAGCCCTCCTGTTGGTGAGGCCCTGCACGGAGTTGCCGTTCACCTTGTTCCAGCGTTTCCACTGGGCCTCAATCTCGCTCTCGGGTGCCTTGGCATTTATGCGCTGCAGCAATGTGCTGGCACCGAACGCCCCTACCCCGATATTGAAAACGAGACTCACCAGCGCATCATACTGCGACTGGCTCAAGGGAACTAAAACCTTGCTGTTCACGCCCGCCTCGGCTGTGGCGAGGTCGGCACGCAGCAGTGCCTCGGCCTGGGCCTCTGTTATGGTCTGCCCGATGAGGGTGGAACTGGCAGACGTTATCAGATGCCCGTAGCCTATGGTCCAGAGCCCGCCCACGTCCTGATAGGCCGTGGTGCGCAGCCCTTCCCATTTCTTTATCAGTGCTATGCCCTGTGCGCCCGTGGTCATGACTTAGCCAATAGAATGAGTGAAACTGACAAGGCCACCACCGCCAAAACACGGCCCGGGTGGGTGCGCACCGCTGCCTGCGCCCGTGCAATGGGGGCACTGGCACACGAGGGGCACAGCCACGCATCGCACAGGGTGCAATAGCGGGTGTCGGTGCGGGTATGGCATACGCTGCATGTCATTTCAGAATCAATGCGGCCAGTATCACCACAGCGGCCATGAGCAGCACGCGCTGCATGCAGACGTTGTGGGGGCACTTCTCCGGGGTTATTTTCCAGTTCATAGCACTTTGGTTATGAGCAGGTGGGCGGCCACCAGTGCGGCCACAATGGTGAGGAACATGCACACATAGTGCTTGCTCATGGTCTCGTTGGCAGGGTTCTGGTCCATCATGGCTCAGGTGTGTTTCGAGATGAGGTACAGGCCCACGGCAAGGGCAATGAACACGGCAATGCGCTGGCCCTGGGTGGCCTTGGCGGGCCCCACCAGTGCATCGGTACTGCGGTAATAGCTGCCGTCTTTCTCGGCATAATCGGTGCAGCCGCGCTTGAGCGTGCCGGTGCCTATGCCACCACCGGTGGGCATGTTGTCAGTCCGGCCAAATGCGCGGTCAAAGCATCGCTCTGTGGCGGCCTCGCTGGCACCGTTCGGCCACCCGGCAAGGTTGGCGAACCACATGCAGCGGTTGAACTGGGCGGTAGGGTTTGCCATTGGTCAGATTTTCTTACTGATGAAGTACAGGGCGGCCGCTATCACCAAAAAGATGATGATACGCCCGCTTGTGGTTGATTTCATTGCGCCCCACACCTCGTCTTCCTGTTCCTGTTGTGCAGGCTTGGGCACCGTGGTGCTGCGTCTGGCCGGTGCATATCCAATACGCTGAGGTCCTGACCCCATTCTATCGCAGCACGTCCATGTAGGTGGAGAGCCACACTCGTATGTATCTGTGCAGTTTTGTCTGTTTATGCACGTGTAGGTGGTCTGGCAAGTATTGCTCATGTTCAACTGGTGTTTATGATCTTTTATGAATTGCTATCAGCAGCTTTAGCGCCACGCCCAATGCCGTGACTACCACCCACGCATACTGCATCCAGTCGGGGGCGGTGGCGGGCACTGCATCGGGTGGTAGGGCCGTGAGCAGGCTCATTATCTGGTGGCCGGCACCGCTCTGGTCCACAGCCGTGCTCACTGTGCCTGCGGCCATGGCCACATTGGCCAGTTTGTTGGCGGTGGCGGTGGCGGCCTCATCGGCTGCTGCCTGTGCCTCGGCCTCGCGCTTGGCCATGCGTTTTGCCTTGCCCTTCTCTATGGCACCCGCTATGGCAGGTATGCCCAAAGTGAGCAGGTTGATAATTGGCAGAATGGGAACGGTCTTTTGGCTCATGGCTCAGTTGGTTTTATGTATGCAGAAATGCAAGGCGCGGCCTGCCCGCACACGGGCAGTGCACAATGGCAGGCCGGCAGGCCCTTGCGTCCGGTCTGGCCCTGCTCAGGCATCGGCCTCTGTCGCGCTCTTCAGGCTGTACCATTTGTACGCGAAGTACACAGCGGCAATGGCTACGGCAGCGAACATGATTTTTTGGTTGTTGCTCATGGCTGGGTTGATTATGCCCTTTTAGGGGCGGGGTTACAGTTGAATGATGCGCCTGCCGCCCGGGGCGGGCAGCACGGTGAAACCGTTGTCAAGCATGTCCTGCATCTGGTCCCAGGTGCTGGTGCCTGCATCCGGGGCGGGGGTGCCGGCTGCGGGTGCTGGTGTACTGCGCTGGCGGTCATACCACCACCACACCACGGCCACGGCCGCCACCAATAGGGCAAGGTGCCACGCTTTCATGGGTTCAGCCACCTATGGGTGCTATGCGCACCGTTGGGTTTGGCACATTGACCAGCGACTGCTGCGGAATGGTAGACCCGGGACCGCTGGGCGGTGTGCTCGGGGTATCTCCGTTGCTGTTGTCAGGCTTGGCCATGGGCATGGTCTCCTTCTCTTTGTAGATGAAGAGGTACCAGAAAGCCAGTGCGGCCACGGCAATCAGGATGATGTTCTTGGTGCTCATTGGGCGTTCATGTTTAGGAGTTGATATGCATTGGGGTCAGCCTTCTCGTACATTTTCCGTACGTGGTAGGCAATGACAAGGAGAATGACAATCTCCAGCAGTTGATACTTGGTAAGTCCGAACATGGGTCAGGGGGTTTTCAGGGTTTAAGTCAGTTCTTCTTTGCCTCTTTGGCGGGTTTCTCGTTGCGTGCGGCAATGCGGGCGGCATCGGCTGCCTCCTGGTTGCACTGCTCGGCCCGCATCTTGGCCTCTACCTCAGTGCCGAACGTCAGCACACGGCTGCCGCTTACATTGGTAATGGCCTTGCCCTCGGGGTTCAGCACATTGAACAGGCCCGTATCCGGGTCTATCTTATGGGAAAATGTCTTTTTCATGGTTCAGGTTGGTTTCTGTGTGCTTATTGAAGGTTCAGCCGTGCAAAACGGTCCAAAATGTCGTCTCTTCCGGCAAAGTCATTCCACCAGGGTGCCTCATCGGCCACCCATTGGCGCAATGTGCCGTTTCCCTCGCTGTAGTACAGGTTGCCGAAGTCGTTGTACACGGCAATGAACATGGGGTCGCCCATGCCCATGTACTCCTGCCACAGGGCCACGTCCTTGAACACGTTCAGGCCGCTCATCTCCTCGTGTAGTCGCTGGCTCATGCTGCGCACCTGTGCCCGTTGCTCATCAGTAAGGACCACGCCCACATTCGATGTATTCGGCAATGGCGCGGGGTTGAACACATTAAACAAGGCTCCGCCCTTCCACTTTATCAGCAGATAGATGACCGCAGCTGCCAGAAGTACCAGCACCCACGGTTTGCGGAGTATGTCCATGGCCTTGTTCATGCCTTGCGGAACTTGCCCGGGTTTGCGGGTGTGTTGCCCTCAAACGAGTGGGCCACTGCAAAAACGCGGTCATTGATTATACCGGCCACGTCAAACGTGCCGTTGTAGCTTGCGAACCGTGCCCCTGAGTCCTGTTCTATCTCCACCTTGTCGCCCAGCTTAAGTCCGTGCGGCTCAGTGGCCACAAAGCCCAACAGGCCGCCCAACTCATAAGAGTAGCTGCCGGTGTAAATCTTTGCCAGTTCGCCCGCCTGACCGTTGTCAGTGAACCGCTTCCAGCGCCTGCTCCAGAAATACCAAATGATGAGAGCGAGGCCCGTCAGCATCAGTATCACATTCCTTTTATTTGCAAAAAACTCTTTCATGATCTCGAGGTCAGTATGGTTATCAGCACCAGCACTGCTGCTGCTATCAGTCTCCAGTCAATTTCTATCAGAGATGAGGTGTTGAACACGTTGGCGGGCGTGAACGGGTCGGGCTGCTGCTGCGTGGGCGGTGTCTCCACCGGTGCATTGCCCCAGGGCAGTCCTGCAGCCCGGTTAATGCAGTTGCTCCAACTTGTGGCACTTGCCACCATGGGCTGCGTCAGAAAAGCAGAGGGAGGCACACCCGGCCCACTGGCCCATCTGTAGCTTCCGTCTTTTTTCATTATGAACTGAGCGCCCGGGTCGCTGAACTCGCCACATGGGCCCGCCATCAGCGTACGGTAGAAGTCTGGGCCACTATGCAGCAGATACGGGAACACAGGGTCCTGTATCCAACCGTTCAGGTTGGCGTAGGTGGTGCCTATGTTGGTGTTCAGGTTCATGCCACGTTGCGGATAATGCCCACCATCAGTGCAATGCACATCAGGGCCAGTGCCACGGTGAGAATGGGCCTGTAGCGCCAGTTCACTATGTGCATGTCGGGCAGTTGCTCTATGGTGGTGCGGCCGTTGCAGGTCTCCAACCGGCCCACGCCACGTATGTGCAAAAACCCTGCTCGGGTGGGGCAGTTCAGCGTACCGTTGGCGGCCATGTCGGCCATGGCCTGGTCGGTGTATAGATAAATGCCCGAGGCGAGGTCCGGACGGTCCTCCACTCCCCTACCGCTCACATCTACCAGTGGTGCTGCCATCTCACTTTTTGGTCATGGTGTAAATGACAAGCAGCGCCACGGCCAGTGCCAGTAGCACATACTCCATGTTGAGCGGTGTGCGGTGGTCCAGCACTTTGCCCGGACAGGTGCGCAGCACGTTGGCTGTCATGGTGTCGGGCACAAGGCCCGAGACAAGTCCACCTACCACCGGCACGCTGCCCATCAGGCTGCGGAACGTATCGCCCACGGCATTGGCACCGGCCTCGCGGGTCAGTACCACCTCTGTGGCTGTGCATCCGGTGTTCATCGGCTCAACTGCACTATTGTGAGCACAAGCAGTATGCAGGCCACCACGGTGACAATCAGCACGCGGCTGTCGGCCTGTGTCTCCTCCACCACCACGTCATCGTAGCGAATGGTAGGGGGCGGTGCATAGCGGTCGGCAGCTATGCCGCCACCAATGGCCGATACCATGCCTATTATGCCGTTCACAGCCGAGGCGTAACCGCCACCGCTCTGCAAACCATCTAAAGGCTGGCCCTCCATTTCATCTCTGATTTCAAAGAACGTCCGGGCCTCACTTGCGTGTGGCCAGGTAAATGCCACCACCTACCAGCACAGCCACAACGGCTATGATGATGATGGTCTGAGTGCTCATGCCGCTTTCGACCACCACAGGGGCCGGAGCGGGCTGATTTGTCGTGGTCGGTGTGGCGGGCTCATCGTTGCCGAAAAGCTGTGCAAACAGAACGGCAAGGCTGGCTGCTGCCTGTACTACGCTGTCACCGTTCTGGTCCCACCAGCTTGGCTGGCCGTCCGTGGCGGTGGTGCTGCGCAGGCTCTGCCCGGCCAATGCGCCCACAATGGCATCATTGTTTGCCGGTACCACGTTCAGCACCAGGGCTGCCAACTGCCGGTGCCCGCCCTCAATGAGGTTGGCCACCACGTTATACAGCGCCTCAGGGCCTACATCGCCCTGCACCAGTTTCGCCCCAAATGCGTTATTCAGCACAGCGGGGTAATACTGGTCTATCACATATTGAGCGTAGGCGTATGGGCTGCCCATTACCTGTGCTCTGAGTTCTTGTACTGTCATGGGTTCGCTTTCTTATTGTTGGTGAAAGCGTGTGCCCATCGGTGCGTCAGCACCTCCGGGCACACACACACATGCAGGAATCAGGCGTTGCCTACGGCCTCCAGGTCGAGGGTCAGCGTCACGGTCCGGGCGGCTGCCACGGTCTGGAACACTGCATTGTTCTGGTCAAGGATTAACGGACGGCCGAACGAGGCCATGTCCAGGGTCTTAACCAGCAGGTTCTGGTCGGTCGAACGCTTCGAACCGGTCAGACGGCCATTCAGGCGGGTGCTGGCATAGGTACCACCGGCATCCACGCTGGCGTAGATGAGCGGCTGCACAAACTGTGTGGCCACGTCCACCTCGTAGTTCAGGCCGCGGATCACCATGCCAGGCAAAATGAACGAGGCGAGGGCGGCAGGCTGCCATGTGCTACCGCTGGTGTCGCTGTAGTCACTTTCGGGGCTGAGGCCCAGTTTGGTGGCAATGGCGCCGTAGTAGTCACCTATCTTGATGACTTCGGCAGCGGTGCCAGCCGTGTGGATAATCACCACAGGCTCCAAGCTGCCGAGGTTCGGGCGGTCGATGCCCGAATAGGTCACACCGGCAATGGTCTGGGTGTTGATGGGGTTAACGCCCACATTGGCGCTGATAGCCTGAGCGGCAGCAGCGGCTGAGGGGCTGTAGGTCGGACGGCCAGCGCCCGGGGCTTTTGATGTTACGTAAGCCATGATGTCAAAGGGTTTGGGTTTGGTCTCAATGGTTGAGACCGCAAACCTCCAGCCCTCTGATACCGACCTATCGACCGTTCACCATATCAACGGGGGTCGATGTCATGCGCGGGGTTCAATATCACATCGGTGTTCGCAGCCTCCGGTGCTGCGTGCGCCTGCGCTGGTCGTCAATGGCATTGGTTATGGTGCGGTTTATGCTTGTTCCATTTGCAGCGGCATAAGCCCGCACCCATTCCGCATCTTCTATGCTCAACCTCAATCTGATAGTGGTTTTTTTCATGCCGTACATTATTCGCTAATCCGCGAGTTATCGGCAACCTAAAAAGACAGCGTACCTTGTTTGATACTTTCTGAAATTCGTTTGATTGCCTTGTCAATATATTCTTTGTCAATTTCACACGCTGTTAAGTGTAAATTCATTTTATCTAATCGGTTCGCTTTATCAACTGCCAAAGCTATTGAACCGCTTCCGAAATGGGTGTCTAAAATCTTCATTCCTTCGGTTGTAAATTGGCTTATTTGCCAATCATATAGCTTTGTTGGTTTTTGCGTTGGGTGTATTTTATCATCATATCCATTGCTAAAATGGTGCATACTAAACAATCTCGCAACCTTATTTTCTATTGAAGTCCAAGCAAACTCACAATCAGCCATAGGATTTGTTCCGTTCATCTTATTCCATATCAAAAAACATTGTGTAGGTTTTAAATAATCAATAAAATAATTACCTCCCCAAACAATTTGATTCTTACTTACCCTAAATAACTCTTTCCAATATTCGTTTTTTGGTGGTACGGCATCCCAACTATGTTCACCCATACCATTAAAACTCTTTCCAATCATTCCACCTCTTGGTTTTAATTTTTTACCAAGCCCATACGGCGGGTCAACAATAGCCAAGTCGAAATATTTATCAGGGTATTGCTTCATAATTTCCATGCAATCAGCGTGGAAAAGAGAAAGAAAAGGCAGCCGATAACACTCGCTATAAGTAATGGCGGGTGTGGTTGGTGTATTATCGTTTGTGCTTTCTATGTTCATTTGTTGTATTTTGATAGTGAGTAGTTCCAATACCGCCACTACTCATAGCGGAAACGTTATAGGTAATTGCGCCCACCGCACGAGTTAATCGTTATCATCGGTTTTAAAATCATCAATATCAAATTCCCAATCTTCAATTTTACCATTTTCATCAACTGACATAATGATATAATCCCCATATCCGTTTTCCGCAGGGCTTAATGTTGAAGGTACATAACCATCTTCTGCCTGTAAAATAATATTGCCGTTTTCATCTAATAAATCCCATCCACAGCAATCACATACTTTGTAATGTATTTTAGCCGTTGTTCCTTGCTTCCAATTGGTAATTATTCCGTTATCAATATCAATAATCGGTTTCCAACTGTCCCCTACACGGCAAGGTATTAAATTGCCCTGCTCATCATCTGTTCCATTCACTTCGGCATCTTCCCAATATCTTACACCTGCGTGAACAATTAGTGTTTTTAATTCTACTTCTTTTTTGATTTTTACTGTTGTTTTCATATTTATGATTTTAAATTGTTTCTAAATTCCTACGCTGCGCAACTAACCTATAACAGCACATACACGCTATTTTGCCAACCCCAATCCAACACTCACAGCGTGTATCTGCAAAACGTTAGCGGAAATGGCTAACCAAGCCATCCGACAATCATTCTAAAATGTTCACGACAAACATATGCGGTTAGGGGGTGTCGCATTTTGTTAGGGTCATCGTAAAATATAGTTTCCTCCAACTTGTTAGTAGCAGGTTTACCACATACTGAACATATTTCTCCTTTACAACATCCCGACACAAAGCCACTATCCGCTAACACATTATTTGCGTCAGTGGGTTTTTCGTGCTTTTTTGAATCTGTCTGCATATTTTAATTTTTTGTACTGTTAAACAATCTTTGGTGGTGTAACGCCCCACCGAACGCAAATAATCAGAACGTTACGTTACCCCACTCCACCCTCAATCTCCCTGACCTCCAGCCCCAGCGACTTCAGCCGCCAGCGGTTGGCATCTTCAAGCGTGCCGTTGGGCGGTTCGGGCAGGGCCATGAGGGCGCGGTGCACGTGGGCGGTAGTGTGGTGGTACATCTCCTTGGCGGTAATACGGGTGCCTGTCAGGTCAAGTGCGTACTGGTGGCCGTACACCTCGGGTGCGTTGTGGGCCAGTGGCGTATCGGTGGCGTAGCACTCGGCCAAGCGCAGGGGGCTGCGGCATTTGTTATACTCATCATCGAGGTGCGGGCACAGCATGAGGTCAATAAAACGGTAGTGCTCCATGTGGGCACCCGGTGCCATCCACGGGCGGGTGTGTATCAGTTGCTTGCGCATGGCCTTTGGCACCTTTAGCATTTCGGCCAGGGGCGCACGCAGCTTTTCGTCCACACCCAGCAGCACCAGTTGCATCTCGCTCGGGTCGTACTTGAGCATGAGCGGCACCACGGCAAGGTTGTGCCAGTTGGTGGCGTGGGCCATTATGCCCACCCGCACGCGGCCATCGTTGGCCGGCACCCGGGGCAGCAGCTGCATGGGCGGCAAAGCGTTGGGGGCTATGGTCACGTTGATATTGCCTTTTTCGCGTATGTTCCGGGCCAGCCGGGCGTTGGTGGTCCATATAACATCGGCCATTTCGATGGTCTCCAGCATCTGTGCCGTGGTGCCATCCTCGTGGTGGCGCAGGGCAATGGGGCTGTAGGCGGGCGGCTGCCAGTGGTCGTCTATGTCCACCACCAGTGTGCCGCCTGCACGCTGCCATTGCTGCACGGCAGCCTTGCACGTTTCGTGCATCTGGGCAAAGCGTGTCAGGGTACGGCTAACCACCAGCACATCGGCCTTTGATATGGCCGTGAGCACCTGTGCCAGGTCGTTGCCCATCATCACCGTGATCGGCTTGGCGCTCACGGTGCCCATGCTGCGGGCCGGTACCGTCAGGCGGTAGTAGTCGCTGCCTGTGGTGGTGGCCTGTTGGCCTGTGAGGAACCAGAGGGTCATGGTAATTCGGTTTTGAACTTCTTCTCCGACATGAGCAGCAGCGCTTCGGCATCTTCTATTTCGCCCAATGTGTGCTGTCTCTTGTTTTTTAGCACCGCTTTGGCCACTCTTATATCGTGCGTGCTTATCCCTTCATGATATAGGCGCTCATCTACCCATGATTTGGCCTTTTCATAAGCTGTTTCACAGTTGTCTCCTTCATTCAGTTGAATGGTCACATCAAGTGTGACTCCCTCATGTCTCTCGTTGCTAATGTACTTGCAGTAGCGTATCTGTGCGGTTTTCATGGCGTGTGTGTGGTTTTTCGGGTTATTCGTCCTTAATGGGTGTGTCGTCATTCAGCCACATGGTCTGTCCATCGGGCAGGTGTGTGGGGCCCGTGACGGGGCTCGAACCCGCATCACCGCGATTAGTGGTCGGGTGTTCTGCCTGTTGAACTACAGGGGCCGTGTGGTCCTCAATCTTTCTTAATATGCCGCATGGGAACATCCGCATGAACCATGTGCGCACGCCCTCGTCATCCAGCTTGCCCTGGTAGTCTATCTTATGGGGCACTTCCTTCGCGCTCCGGTAATAGAAATGAATGGTTAGTTTGCGGCTGGTGCTCATCTCGCTATCTTTTGGCCGTCACGTTGGAAAATCACCCATGGGTACTCGTTGGGTTTGGTGCGCTTGTGTTGGTCGACAAGGAGTTTCCACCGCTCGTGGCGGGCCATCACGGTGCGGCCCAGCAGGGCGCTGCGCTCACGGGGGCTGCTGTCGGTGGGGCCCAGAATGTAAATGTCGATGAACCGCAGAAATGCCTGTGGGCACTCGCTCCACCCGTGCGAGGTGGTGAGTATGTCCATGCTGTACTGCCTTTTGCGCCTCAGCAGGTTGGCCAGTTCATCCTCTGGTGAGGGCAGGCTGTAGATGTTGGGGTCGTCCAGCACCAGCATAAAGTTTTTCAGCTTCTTGGCCGTGCAGCGTGCGTAGATGTTGGCGAACGTCTTACCCTCGTGGTATTCAACCACCACAATGCCCTTGAAATTGTCGGGTACATCGGCCACGCTGTCGTAGCGTGTGAACTGGTCCCACGCATCCTCTGCACCGTCCGGGTCAATGACTATGGCGCGGTCGCCCTTGGCCACGCGGGCACGCAGCAGGCTTATCAGCTTGTGCGTCTTGCCAGTGCCGGGCTTGCCAAAAATGGAGTACATCTTAGGCTGTCTCATCCTGCTTCGTCTTGTTGCTCTGTATGCCTATCATCCCATGCGAGTTCTTGTAGGAGATGAATGCACTCTCGTCAATGAATGAATCGATGAGTTCGGGGGTCTTTTTGCTGGTGCGCGGGTAGCCCATGCCGGGGCGGAACGGCTTGCCGGTCTGCTTGCACTGTTTCCAGGCATAGGCCGCTATGGCGGGGTCGGGTGGTGCGGGGGCAGCGGGCGGTGCGGGTGGCTCGGTGTGGGCCGGTGGCTCGGGCTCGTTCACCACGTGCATGGCGGGTGCCGCTGGGGCGGGCTGCGGTGCGGGGTCGGCAGCGGTGCGGAAAGCGGGCCTGTCGTGGCCCAGCTTGCGGGCACGTACCAGTTTCCACGCATCGCTCCACGGCCAGTGGAACCCGTACAGCCTGATGCGGTCCATGTAGGCGAACATGCCGAACACGAAACGCATGCCGTACCACGTGAACCAGGTAAATATGAGAAACGTGGTGGGCGTTACCTGTACTTTCTTCCACCGCATCCACAGTTCCCATGCGCTGGCCATCTTGGCGCGGCCCTCGTCTGGGGCACGGTACTCCAGTTCGGTGCCGGTGGCGTTCAGGGTGTGGTTCACCTTGGCACTCATCATGTCGGTAAGGTCGGCAGCCATCTGGCCACCAAAGCGGTACATCTCTTCGCTGGCCTCGGTGTCCATGGCCTCGGGACCGTCCACAATCTCGCCCTCATCGTTGCCAAAGAGGCGCTGGTACCACGTCTTTTTGGCCTTGGGGCGGGCGGCTCCTTCGGGGCCATCGGTGGCGGTGCCATCGGGCTGAGCGGCATCACCGCCCTTCACCTCGCGGTCATCGTTCCAGAACTCGTTGAAACTGCCCAGACCGTCCACATGCACATCGGCAGCGGTGGGCGCATCATCCGCGCTAACGGTGTCCGGAGCGGGTGCGGCCGTCTGTGCGGCAGCAGATGCGGCATTTATAGGCTCTTTTTGCGCGGAGGCCCCGCCAATACTGGAAAATTTAGTCATCTTCCTCGGCTGCTTGGTTCAGAACATCATCCACATCGGGGCCCGCACCGGTGGTGGGCTCGTTTTCGTCCACATTTATGAATCTGAGGGTGCGCACCGGTGGCGCATCGGTGGCCTCGGGCAGTGCGGGTGCCTCGGGTGCGGGTGTCACAATTCCATGTGCGGCAGCGGCACGCAGCACCTCAAGCGTCTGGTTTCGTGCGTTGGGCGAGTTGCCCAGGGCAATGGCCAGAAGTTTGGCCGTGGCCACATACTGAGCGGCCACGGTGAGGTCCACACAACGGTTTTCAAATACCCGCACAATGGTGTCGTTGCTGTCGATGGTGACGGGCAGCATAATGAGCGACCCGCTGCGCTCGGTGAGCATCACCACCATCTCGCACTCATCGCCCTCAAGTGGTGTGAGTGTCTTGTGCGCCTTGAGCACATCGGTGAGCATGGCCACCAGTTCCTGTGCCGGGCGGCTCTGGTCGGCCAGTGGCAGCTTGTCCAGCATGGGCATCACTCCGCTGAGTATGCCAGTCAGCATCTGAAAGTTCATGTTGTAGGGTTTTCGGTTTTCGTTGGAGTTAATTCCATCACCATGACCATTGCGCGGTCGTCACGTATCTCGTAGCGCACATTCAACATGCCAGCATGGTGCATCTGGCGGGCGTTGTGGCGTATGCGCAGTTTGAGGCACGTGCGGGTGTATTCGTCAATGGGGGCGTGGTGAGTGAGCATACTTACCATCTCGGCCACGGTGAGCGGGCCTTTGCTGCAACGGTCAAGCATAAGCTGCCGCAGCGATAAGCCATAGAGGTGTTCAGTGCGTATGATGCTCATACTTTGCCCGTGTGAGGCCCCAAATATACACCGCAAATGGAAATTTCGCCAATGCGGTGGAAAAATATCCATCATGCGGTTATTTGCGGCCATCTGTTACCGTCTGTTACTTTCCTGTTACTTTCCTGTTACCTGCTTTATTCTGATATTCAAGTACTTATTATATAAGTAACGGAGTAACAATAGAAAAACAGGTAAAACAATTCTGAAACCTTTCCGCAGCCCCAAAAAAAAGCCCCATAACGGGGCTGTGTGCGGTTGTGGTGCGGGTGGTGTGTATCGGTCTATCTGTAGTCGTCCATTATCCTGTCAAACTCATTTTCCAGTTCCACGTTTATCTGCGTGGCAGTGTCGCTTACCCATGTGAGGGCCAGGTGCAGGCACGTGAGCACCATGCACAGCACGAACATGCAACTGGTTATTATGGCCAAAATGAATAGCCATACAAAGCGGTGGGGGGGTATTCGTCTCATGCGGTTTTTATCTCGTAAATCAGTCCGTTGTATCGGTAGTCCTGTATCTTCTGGGTTCGTTTTTCGGTGTCGATGCGGTCGCGTATGCCCTGCCTTTGGTATGTTCTGGGCCGTTTGGTGCGCGGCCTGTGCTCGGGCACCGGTGTGGCCAACAGTGCGCGGGTGGCTATCTCCAGTTCCAGTATGGCCAGGTGCAGGGCGGTGGTGAGGTGGCGCTGGCCTGTGAGGTTGTAGCGGCCCACCAGGCGCAGGTAGTGCCGCAGCGCACGGCCATGTGCGGCCACAGCGCCCGCATAGCTGCACGGCTTGCCCGCGCATGGCGCATGGGGCAGGGCCATCCCGCTGAAATCAACGGTGCCGCCCATGGCCAGAAGGGTATCGCGCAGGGGTTCGGTCATCATGATTTGACCAGCATATTGGTAAATGCCACGGGGTACACCCACTGGCGCGGCTTGCCGTTGTGGGTCTTCTGCACCTTGCGGAAGCCACGGCCCTGCAGCACCTTGTTAAGCTGTAGCACGTTCAACTGTAGCCGCAGGCCCATTTCATCGGCACTTTTCTGGAGGTAGCCCAGCAGTTCGGTACTCAGCATGTGCGTGTGGTTGTGCTTGTTGGCATCGGTGGGCAGTTCCAGGTGGCGGTCCACCATATCCTCTTCCACCGTCACGTTGCGGAACTGTTCATTGTGCTTTTCCAAAATGGCCCGCTCCTCGGCTGTGAACCAGTAGCGATAATTGGCCCAATACAGGCTCAGTGCCTCGGCCCACACCTTGTTGATGTCCATCTCCAGTGCGCGGTCCAGATCAATGGTCACTACCTCAAATGGCAGGAATCTGCGGTTGCCCGTGGTGTCGCTCAGTATGGCGCGGCCGTTCACGCTGCCAATGCAGCTGGCCCGGTGCGGCTCTTCCTCGATATAGTGTGCATACGGCCGCTGCGTCTGCACGGTGGGCATGGTAATGAAGTTCTTTACAAAGTCCGAATCCTTTCTATTCAGCTTGTCCAGCTGGTCGTCAATGTTGATAATGAACATCTCGCTCAGTAGCCGGATAGTCTCCTTGAGCATGGGGTTAATCTGTGACGAGAACAGGTACTGGTGCAGTTCATTTGGGCACAGGTTGTTTATCCATGTGGTCTTAAATGCGCCCTGTTCGCCCGTCAGCACTGGGCATACCTGATTGAGGCACCGGGTATAGTCAAAGAGGTTTGCCACCGCTCCCACCATCCACCGTTTCATGTATTCGGGCCACAGCTTTTCGGGGCTGGTCTCGCGCCACTCGTTGCGCTCACGGTCGGCCAGGTGGTCGGGTATGTCGCTGCGCACCTGCACGGTGGCGCATAGGCGGTCAATGTATCCGCTGCCGGCATCCACCTTGGGCAGCCGCTTGAAATAGTCCTGCAGCGGGTCCACCTTTGGTGTAAAGTCGCTCTGGAGTATTTCGCGCACCTTGGCCGCAGTGGTGGCCAGATTGATTTTGCTGGTGGTGCCCTTCTCCTTGCCCGGGTAGGTTATCCAAACTGTGCGCAGCTTGCGCAGGCAACTGTTCACCCAATAGTCGGTAATGAACTGCCACCCCTCGCTGCCATCGTGCGGGCGGAACTCTATTTTGGCTTTGACCACATTGTACCGCAGCACATAGTTCTCCTCAAACCAGCGCTCAATCTCCTCGGCCTTGTCGGGCTTGTGGTCGCGGTACTCCACCACCACGGTCTCCTGTTCCATTGCTGGCATCATTGTGGTTGCGGTTGTTACGGCCTGCCTGTTGTGCTTATTACTTTGAACGAAATGACCCAAAGGGTACTGTTGGTCATCCATGTGCCGGTGCCGCACACCGCATCTATCAGCGTTGCGAATGAGTGGCGCGGGTCGCTGTGCCACCCGGTGCGCTGCACCTTGCCGCGCTTGCGCTCGTAGGTGCCATAGACCACCTCACCGTCATCGCCCATGCGCTCAATGCCCTCGGCCAGTGCATCGGCCTCGGTTATGGCTTTTAGGTGCTCATACCTCACCTCCATAACCTCAAGCCATATCTTGGCCTGTGCCTTTGGCATAAAAAGTCGGTCCTTTACCCATATCAGGTCGCCCACACGGTACTTGCATGTTTCCATGACCCGCTCGTGCCGTGTCGTTTTTACCTGTGTCAGGCTGCGGATATACGCTTTGAGCGTAAGCCGTGACCACTGCCTGCGGGTCTGCGTTTTGCGCCCTTCCAGTATGGCCTCCACCATTGGGCCACTGAACAGTATGGGAACTTCTCTTTGCATGGTGTGTGTTGATTAAAGTGAGTTTATCACTTGCTCAGTTCAGCCCTTAGCTGTTCAATGGCCACGGGGAGGTTTGTACTGGGCGCGGGTGCCGTGGGGAACTTGTCGACCAGTTCCGGGAACTGCTCTATCACACGGGACTTGGTGCCAAGGGCCAGCAGTGCGGCCTCGATGCGCTTGTTAAGGTTGGCTATCGCTATTTGCTCTGATTCTAAAAGCAAAAGTTCTCTTTCAAAATAACCCTCAATGGTGTAATCAGTCGAGTAATTACCGCGTCCGGGGCCTCTCATTACTACAGTCAATTTTGATGTTCTCGCCCTGGCATAAGCATGTTCGTTGAAATACGATGTGTGCTCTACAAACGCATCCTTAATCACCCGTGGCAACTGCTCTTGGTATGCGTTCTCAATCCTGTTTTTAAGCACCTCATATCTTGTGCGATATTTCTTACTGCGCTCTTCCAGCAGTTCGTTTGCGAGTTGTTTCGCTATGTACTTCGTGATTTTCATGGTGTGTGTTGATTAAAGTGTGTCGTTGGTATCAGGCCCGGGACATCAGTTCGGGCCATCGGTCAATGGCCCTCTCTATGCTCTGTGCCCTCATGGCCTCTGGGTTGCTGCGGTCGGCCGGGTAGGGGCTGTGTCGCTTTGCCAGTTGGCGGCTCACAAGCTGCTGCACGCGGGCATCCACCTGCTCCTCGTGCTTAATGGCCTGGCGCACGCACTCCATAGCATCGGTCAGGGCCTCCTCCAGTTGCACCAGTTCCTCGGCCCGGGCATCGTGGCGCATCTCGGCCGCTGCAATGGCAGCGCCACGGGTGGCCTGGTCATCATGTGCCGCTGCACGTTCGCGCAAGTGCTCAAGGTGCTTATCGTTGCGGGTCTCCATGGCCACCAGTATGCGCATGGCCCGTTCCACGCTCTTATTGAACTTCGCTATGTGTATCATGGCTCCTGTGCGTTACCGTACATCATCTGGCTGGCTATGCTGGCCCAGAAATGGTACTTGGTGCGCTGGTCGCGCTGCGGCTCGGGCCACTGTAGCGTGTTCTTTAGCGGCAGGTCCATCTGGCTCATCTCTATGCCGGTCACGTTCATGGTGGGCTCATTGGTCACTTGCACCTTCATGGTGGTGTATAGTTCGCCCCTGGTGTCGTACCGGTGGCAGGTCACGCCATCGGGTGTGTTATCCACTCTGTACAGCATCATTGGCTTAAACGGTCAGTCAGTTGATTTATAGCCAATGTCAGTTCGTCCAAAAGGATATCCATGTTGGCCGCTCCTAACCTCTTGGCAGGACCTACCCACCTGCGTGCGGTGCGCTCTGTCACTTTGGCCCGTTTGGTCAGGTTGCTGATTACCAGCCGTTTCAAGTCGCTGGGCAGGTTCCGGTAAGCCACCTTGGCCGTACTCAAAGGATTTACTGGCCCGTTCTTTGTACCTTTCATTATTGTGTCGATTTGACCGCACAATGATAGAATTAAAGGATTCACTTTTGCAACAGCATGATGGAGAAATTTCCAACAGAATACGTTAGTGTCCTGAATATCAAAGCAATAAAAATTGCTATGCAGGAACAATCGGGCAGCATTGCGCAGTTCTGCGCGGGGCTTGAGACTATTACATACAATGGTCTTATCAAGGGCCTGAGCGGTGGAACGCTGGGCCTGCGCACCATTAGCGAGATACTGTGGAAGCTGCCCGGGCAGCCTGCCGACTACATGCTACAGAGGCCCGGAACTGCCCAGCCCACGGGCCATGCCAGCGAACCGCCCACCCCGTATAACACCGAACAGC
>Ga0070749_10000601_pt1 | contig 24272 bp, 22 predicted proteins | sample VirMetDEL_Nov_18_FD_75180 | JGI IMG/M metagenome (GOLD analysis project Ga0070749, IMG submission 75180) | Aqueous microbial communities from the Delaware River and Bay under freshwater to marine salinity gradient to study organic matter... | ecosystem: Environmental > Aquatic > Marine >...
AATCGCATTATATACCTAGGCACAGCACGCAAAAGTTGTTTCGCAATGTAAAAACAATGCTGCCCCTCACCCGGAAAAAAGCAAAACCGGACATCTTAGCACGCTTATTTGCTTTCAACCCTACCCATCCATGATTAAGTTGTTGTAGATTTTGCTTATGGCTCTAATTCCCCGTGCTGATGCAGCACGCGCTCTCGGCGTCACGAAAGAAGCGGTGTACGCCGCTATCCGCACTGGGCGGCTAAGTGTCATCACCACTAGAGACGGGCGTGTGCTGGTAAACAGCGAGACAATGCGCGATGAGTGGCAGCAAAACACGCAGCGCCGCATCGGGGCTGGTCCGCGCCCACCCGCCAACGCCCCACGCCCCCAGCGCCTGGCCCGCCCCATGACCAACACCCCCGCTCCCGCCGAAGAAGTCCCCGACTACAACACCAGCCGCGCCCGCACCGAGCACCTAAAAGCCGAACTTCTGGAGCTGGAACGCCAGCAGAAGGAGTCTCTGCTCGTCCCTGCAGCTGAAATCGAAGCCAAATGGGTCGAAATAATCACCTTGGCACGCACTAAGATACTCGGAATCCCCACAAAAGCTAAGCAGCGCATACCTGACCTCGACGTTTCCGCTATAAGCCTCCTAGACGACATCGTGCGCGAGGCTCTCGAAGACCTGAGCGGCGACATCCCAGACCCCGACTCCCCTGCAGCCGAGTAGTCCTATACAGCGCATGAGCAACTTACAGCGCCTGGAACGCTCCGCCTTCGCCGCATTTCGCCCACCCCGCCGCCTCACACTCAGCGAGTGGGCCGACGACCACGCCTACCTAAGCGCCGAATCCAGCGCCGAAGGCGGCCGTTGGCGCACTTTGCCCTATCAAAAGGGCATTATGGACGCAATAAGCGATCCTAAGGTTGAACAAATAACCGTAATGAAATCTGCCCGCGTGGGTTACAGCAAGATCCTCAACCACGTCATCGCGTACCACATCCACCAAGATCCCGCACCAATCATGCTGGTGCAGCCCACGATCGAGGACGCCCAGGGCTACTCCAAGGAAGAGATCGCCCCCATGCTCCGCGACACTCCCTGCCTACGTGGCCTGGTCAGCGAGTCCAAAGCCAAGGACGGCGCCAACACCATCCTCCAGAAACAGTTTCCGGGTGGAACGCTCAGCCTGGTCGGCGCCAACTCGCCCCGAGGCTTCCGCCGCGTCAGCCGCCGTATCGTCCTCTTCGACGAAGTGGACGGCTACCCCGCCTCCGCTGGTGCGGAAGGCGACCAGATCAAACTCGGCATCCGCCGCACCGAGTATTACTGGAACCGCAAGATCGTCGCCGGCTCCACCCCCACCATCCGCGACTTCAGCCGGGTGGAGCGCATGTTCCAGCAGTCCGACCAGCGCCGCTACTACGTCCCCTGCCCCGACTGCAGCCACATGCAGTACCTCCGCTGGCCCAACATCCGCTGGCACGACAACGACCCCGCCACCGCCTCCTACGCCTGCGAATCCTGCGGCACCCTCATCCCCCACAGCAAGAAGCGCTGGATGGTGGAACGCGGCGAGTGGCGTGCCACCGCCCCCGGCAACGGCCGCCACATCGGCTTCCACATCTGGGCCGCCTACTCCTACTCTCCCAACGCCTCCTGGGCCAACCTCGTCGAAGAATTCCTCGACGCTAAGCAGAACGCCGAGCAACTCAAAACCTTCGTCAACACCGTCCTGGGCGAAACCTGGGAAGACGAATACGCCTCCAAGATTGGCGCCACCTCCCTCATGGAACGCGCCGCCAAGGAGTCCTACAAGCAACACTGCCCACCCGTCGAAGCCCTCCTGCTTACCGCTGGCTGCGACTGCCAAGACGACCGCCTCAGCGTCAGCGTCTGGGCCTGGGGGCGCGAGGAAGAGGGCTGGCTCGTCGACCGCATCAAGCTCTACGGCAGCCCCAGCCGCCCCGACGTCTGGAAGCAGCTCGATGAACTCCTCTCCACCCCCTACACCAACGAAGCCAACACCCAACTCAAAATCCAAATCATGGCCATCGACTCCGGCGGCCACCACACCCAAGAGGTCTACCAATACGCCCGAGAACGCGCCGCCCTAGGCGTCATCCCCATCAAAGGCGCTAATCAGAAGGGCAAACCGCCCCTAAGTAAGCCGTCTAAGGTTGACGTTAATTACAACGGTAAGCTGCTTAAAAAAGGCGTACAAATCTTCAACGTGGGCGTAGACGGAATCAAGTCCCTCCTATTCGGCCGCCTCAAGCACAACGACCCTGGTCCGGGCTACCTCCACTTCTACCCCACCATCACCAACGACTACTTCGAGGAACTCACCGCAGAAAAACAGATCCTCCGCTTCCGCAACGGCTTCCCCGAGCGCATCTGGGTCAAAAAGAGCCAAGCCCCCAACGAAGCACTCGACGAACTGAACTACGCCTACGCCGCACTCCACCGCCTCTACCAGCGTTACGACCGCCGCACCATCTGGGACCAGTTCGAGCGCACCCTGACCCCCGCTGGTACGCCCCAATCCCCCACACCCGCCACCCCACCTCCCTCCAAACCCCGCCGCAACTTCATCAGCCAGTGGTAAGCCCGCCGCACAAAATTGCACTGACCATCTGCAGCTAAGCTGTAACAAGCACCCATAGGTCTTAGGTGAACGTCCCGGCCCAAATCACCGCTGGCACGACCGTCGTGTGGGACGACACCCCGACCACCGACAACTTCGGCGTGCAAGTCGACGCGACCACGCACACCCTCACTTACTACTTCCGCTACAACGAAGTATTCGAGGCAGTCACCGCAGCCGCTGCCGCCTCCGGCCTCAACTGGCGCACCACCCTCAGCTCTGGCACCACCGGCCCCATGGCCGCTGGAACGTGGTACTTCAGCGCCGTCGCCACCAAGATCAGCGGTGGAACGGTCCTCGAACTCGGCCGGGGCACCCTCACCGTCGCCGCCTCCCTCGCCTACGCCGGCAACTCCGCCGCCTACGACGGACGCAGCCAGACCCAGAAAGACCTCGATGCCGTCCAGCAGGCCATCCGCACGCTGCTCTCCGGCGGCAGCGTCCAGGAGTACCGCATCGGCCAGCGCAGCATCAAGCGCTACGACCTAAGCGAACTGCTCCAGCTCGAAGCCAAGCTCAAGGGCGACGTCAAGCGAGAAGAAGCCGCCCAGCTCATGGCCAACGGCCTAGGCAATCCGCGCAACATGTTCGTCCGATTCAACGCCTAAGTCATGGGAATCCGAACTGCTCTGGCCCACGCTTTCGGCTTCGGTCCCACCAAGCCCGCCACACCCACGCGCCCCCCAGCCCGCCGCCAATACCAGGGCGCCCTAATCTCGCGCCTCACTGCCGACTGGCTCGCCACCCAGGCCAGCGCCGACGCCGAGATCCGCACCAGCATCCGCAAGCTCCGCGACCGCTCCCGTGAGCTGGTCCGCAACAACCCCTACGCCAAACAAGCCAAACGCACCACCCAAATCAACGTCGTCGGCACCGGCATCAAGCTCCAGAGCCAAGTCCTCCAGCTGCGCGGCAACAAACGCGACGAGCGCATCAACAAGCTCCTCGAAGCCAAGTGGGAGGTCTGGACCCGCGCCCAGCACTGCGACGTCTCCGGCCGCTACAGCTTCCACCAGTTCGAGTGGCTCGCGACCGGTGCGCTCCCCGAATCCGGCGAAGCCATCTTCCGCATCATCCGCCGCCCCTTCGGCTCCTCCCGCGTCCCCCTCGCCCTCCAGATGCTGGAGAGCGACCTCCTCGACGAGGAATACAACGGCGCCACCTCCGCCCCCACCAACGAATGGCGCAACGGCGTCGAAGTCGACGAGTGGGGCCGCCCTGTCCGCTACGCCATCCTCACCCGTCACCCCGGCGACTCCTGGTTCCAGAACCGCACCCAACCCAACGGCAAGCACGTCTTCCTCCCCGCTGCCGACGTCATCCACCTCTTCCTCCCCGAGCGCCCCTTTCAGAACCGAGGCGTCCCCTGGTTCCACCCCGTCATGGCGGACGTCCACCAACTCCAGGGCTACGAAGAGGCCGCCGTCATCCGTGCCCGCGCTGGTGCGTCCGTCATGGGCTTCATCACCAACAACGAAGGCGAACTCACCCCCGACGCCATCGAAAACAACCAGCGCATCAGCGAGTTCGAGCCCGGTATGTTCAAGTACCTCAATGCCGGCGAATCCGTAACCGTCCCGAACATCGACTCGCCCGACCAGCAGTTCGAGATGTTCGTCCGCAACAAGATCCGCCGCTTCGCCAGTGGCTTCGGCTGCTCCTACGAAACACTAAGCCGCGATTTCAGCGAAACCAACTACTCCAGCTCCCGCCTAAGTCTCTTGGAAGACCGCGAGCACTGGCGCGTCATCCAGAACTACCTAATCGAGAACTTCCACATGCGCGTGTTCCGCGAGTGGCTAAGCCTCGCGGTGCTTAGTGGGGAGCTTCCCTTCTCAGACTTCGAGCTGCGCCCCGAGCGCTACGACAACCCCCGCTGGATGCCTCGCGGCTGGTCCTGGGTCGACCCCCTCAAGGAAGTCAAGGCTTACCGCGAAGCCGAGCAAGCCGGCTACATGACCAAGAGCCAGATCGTCGCCCAGAACGGCGGCGACTACGACGAAAACATCGCCGAAATCTCTCGCGAACAGCAGCTCGCCGCCGCCTCCTCCGTCACCCTCGACCGCGACATCCTCGACCTAAGCCAGAGCGGCCCACCACCAACCGAGCCCACCCCACCACCTGAGCCCGCCGCTGGTCCGCAGCGTTCCAAACGCCGCCGCACCAAGGCCGCCGATCCCACCGACTCCGAGACCCCGTGAACACCACACCCACCAAGGGGATGCGCGACGAAGCCCAGCGCTACCGCGACTGGAAAGCAGCCGGCCATCGCGGTGGTACGGAAGTCGCCGCCCGCCGCGCCTCCCAGATCCTCAGCGGCAAGCCCCTCAGCGCCGACACCATCCGCACGATGAGCGCCTGGTTCGCCCGGCACTCCGTCGACAAGCAAGCCGAAGGCTTCCGCCCCGGCGAATCCGGCTACCCCTCCCCCGGACGCGTCGCCTGGGCCGCCTGGGGCGGCGACCCCGGCCAACGCTGGAGCGATTCCCTCGCCTCAAAGCTCGACTCCCCCACCACCAAAGCGCTGGAGGGCGCCACCTCTATGGACACCACCGACCGCGAACTCGACTCCACCATGAGCGCCGGCCAAGCCGCCCTCTACGAGTCCCTCGAAGAGATCACCGACGAACTCGGCGCCTTCGACCAGACCTCCGGCGAGCACGGCGCCCACTACATGGCCGAGAGCCCCTTCGCCTCCTCCGGCCTTGTCTGCAGCAACTGCGCCTTCTTCGCCGGCCCCCGCGCCTGCGAGATCGTCTCCGGCGACATCGCCCCCGAAGGCGTCTGCAAGTTCTGGATCATCCCCGAGCGTCTGATCAGCGAATCCCCCGAGGAGGACGCCGGCCGCCCTTACCCGCAGGAGCACGCCGCCCGCCTGCGCGACCCCTCCCAGTACGACCGTTTCCGCCGCCGCAACAACGCCGCCGGTGCCGGCGTCGACTTCATCTTCGGCATCAAGTCCGGCCAGTCTGGCGCCGAACTCCAAACCATCCGCTTCCGCCTCAGCCGCTTCACCGCCGCCGAAGCCCGCGCCTGGCTCAGCGACCACGACTACAAACCCCTCCAGTTCGAGCCCGCCACCAACGAAAAAGCGCTCGAAGCCCTGGAACGTGCCACCGCCTCCCAGCTCAGCACCGGCGATTACGTCCGCTGGAACAGCTCCGGCGGCACCGCCCAAGGCCGTATCGAGCACGTCATGCGCGAAGGCACCCTCGGCGTCCCCGACAGCGAGTTCAGCATCGACGCCACCGCCGAAGACCCCGCCGCCCTCATCCGCATCTACCGCCAAACCGACTCCACCTGGAACGCCACCGAAACTCTCGTCGGCCACCGCTTCTCTACACTTACCAAAATCCCCGCCCTAAGACTTATGGATACGCCGCTGGAACGCGCTACCTCCGAACGCTTCAATCGCACCGAAGCCACGAACTTCCGTGCCATCGAAGAACGTACCTTCGAGTTCCCCTTCAGCTCTGAGTACCCCGTCAGCCGCTACTTCGGCAACGAAGTGCTCAGCCACGAAAGTGATGCCGCTGACCTCACCCGCCTCAACGATGGAGCGCCCCTGCTCTTCAACCACAACCCCGACAAAGTTGTCGGCGTAGTTGAACGCGCCTGGATTAACGACTCCGACAAGCGCGGCTACGCCAAAGTCCGCTTCAGCCGCAACCAGTTCGCCCAAGAGATCCTTGATGACGTAAAGGACAACATCCTGCGCGGTATCAGTTTCGGCTACGGAATCGACAAAATGGAGGAGCGCAGCGGCAACTTTGTTGCCACTAAATGGCAGCCGGTGGAAATCAGCGTCGTTTCAATACCCGCAGATCCAACAATCGGAATCGGCCGCTCACTCCTCTCTGAAGTACACCTTTCCCCCGAATTGATTGACTCACCCGCGTCTATTATGGAAAACGAAGCGCCCGTTTCCGATACGCAAGTAGACGATCCGGCAACACGCTCAGCGGCCCAAACCGCATCTACCCCCACTCCCGAAATGGAAAACACCCCTGACCTGGAGGTGGTCCGGTCCAAGGCCGTTGAGGCCGAGCGGACCCGCATCGCCGCCATCACCGCACTGGGCGACCGGCACCAGATGCAAGACCTGGCCCGCGAACTGATCGACGGTGGTCGCACCCTCGACGACGCTCGCGCTGCCGTCCTCGACAAACTCGGCTCTGCCCCCATGGAACAACCCATCCGCTCCACCGACCTCACCACGAACGACGTCGGCCTGTCCACCCGCGAGACCGAGCGCTTCTCGTTTGTCCGCGCCCTCAACTTCCTCGCCAACCCCTCCGACGCTTCGGCCCGCCGTGCCGCTGAGTTCGAGATTGAAGTCGGCAAGGCCGCCGCACAGAAGTACGAGCGCTCCAGCAACGGCATCGTTGTCCCCAACGAAGTCCTCCGTCGCGACCTGCTCGCCGGCCTCCCCTCCGCCGGTGGAAACCTCGTCGCCGACGAACTGCTGAGCGGCAGCTTCATCGACCTGCTCCGCAACCGCCTCGCCCTCGCCAACGCCGGCGTCACGATGCTCAGCGGCCTGCAAGGCAACATCAGCATCCCGAGGCAAAGTTCGGCGAGTACCGCCTACTGGGTTGGCGAAAATGTTGCACCTACCGAATCGCAACAAGCGATCGACCAGGTGAACATGACGCCCAAAACCGTGGGCGCCTACGTCGACTACTCCCGCCGCCTGCTCCTCCAGTCCTCGATCGACGTCGAGGGGATGGTCCGTAACGACCTGACCCGCGTCATCGCGCTCGAACTGGATCGCGTCGGCATGTACGGCACCGGCTCCTCCAACCAGCCCCTGGGCCTGATCAACACCAGCGGCATCGGCAGCCAAGCCATCACCACCTACGGCACCTTCGAGGAGTACATCGGCATGGAGACCGACGTTGCCGCCGGCAACGCCGACGCTGGTGCGATGCGTTACATCATCAACGCCTCTGCCCGTGGTGCGCTCAAGTCGACCGCCAAGAGTGCCTCCGCAGTCGCCGCCGGTTTCGTCTACGAAGACAACGAAATCAACGGCTACCCCGTCATCGCCTCCAACCAGCTCGCTAACAACGACGCACTGTTCGGCGACTTCTCCATGATGATCATGGGCATGTGGTCCGGTCTCGACCTCACGGTTGACCCATTCGCCGGTGCCACCGCTGGCACGGTTCGCGTCATCGCCCTGCAGGACGTTGACCTGGCCGTCAAGCAGCCGGCTGCTTTCTGCTACGGAACCTGATTCTGAGCAGCAGTCCCCCTGCCCCCTGATTCATGCGAGTTCTGATCACCAGGCAAGTGATGATCGCAGGGGAGTCCACTCCGGTGGGCTCCTCCCTCGATCTTCCCCATGCCGTTGCCACGCTGCTGATCAACTCCGGCAAGGCCACCCCCGAGCCGGAGCCCGAGGCAGCCCCCGAGCCATCTGCGGCTCCCGCCAAGTCCCCAGCCAAAGCCCCGGCCCCCGCCAAGGCTCCGGCCCCCACCAAGCCCCCCGCTCCCACCGAGGACTAAGCCATGAGCATCCTGTCCACCGGCCTGGAGAAGCTCCAACACTTCGCCCTGGCCCCCACTGCCGTCCGCACCACCAATCTCGACGGCACCGCTGTTGACCTCGCCGACTACGAAGGCGACATCGTGGTCATCCTGGACGTCGCCAACGGCGGCACCAGCACCCTGGACGTCAAGATCCAGTCCTCCGACACCTCCGGCGGCACCTACAGCGACGTCACCACCGCCTTTTACCGGGGCGGCTCCGAAGTCGCCTCCGCCGCCGTCGCCTTCGTCCAAGCCAGCACCACTGCCTCCAAGCAGTACCTTGTCTTCCCCAAAGGCGCCGCCAAGCGCTGGATCAAGGCCGTCTCCACCACCAGCTCCTCTTCCCACACCTACAGCATCAACGCCGTAGGCACCAAGAAGTACGTCTGAGCTGGCACGCTCAATTGCCCCACAACCCCAGGCCCACCACAGCCTGGGGTTTTTCTCTAGGCCCACCCATGAGCTTCACCGAAGACCTGAGCCTGTTCTTCGCTGACTTCGCGGTTCCCGTCACCGCTGGTCCGGTCTCCGGCCCCGGCATCCTTGACATGCCCACTGAAATCGTTGCAGACGGCACCGTCCTAACCACCGACTACCGCCTCACCGTCCTCACCTCCGATTTCGGCCACCTAGTCTACGGCGACACCATTCTCGTCGATAACACCACCTACACCGTCCGCGAACTTATGCAACTCGACGACGGTAAGCTGAGCGCAGTAATGCTAATGCGCTAAGCACAAGCACTAAACCTACGCACCTCCCCGCACATGCTTACCCGACGCGAAGAAATACTTAGCGCAATCACCACGCTCTTGGCTGGTACGACCAACGTCGGCACGCGCATCTACAGAAACCGCGTCGAACCCCTGAGCAAAGGAGAGACGCCCGCTCTGGTCGTCGAACCAGTAAAAGACGTGTGTGAGCAAAACACAAGCCTCCCTACACTCGACTGGACACTCCGCATCCGCATCGTTGTAATTACACGCGACTTAGTTGCTGATCGAGCTGCTGACCCCACCATCGCCTCGCTCCACACCAAACTCATGGAGGATTTAAGTCTCGGCGGCCTAGCAATCGACGTCCAACCAGCTCAAGTAACATTTGACTTTGTAGAGGCTGACACTCCGGCTGGCGTCTTCTCCTGCGAATACGACATCCGCTACCGCACCTCCGTACTCTCGCTCGCCTAAGCCCATGGCACGCTCCACCTCCCAGCCTTCCACCCCCGACGACACCGAAGCTCTGAACCTCGACGTCAATGACGGCGAAGCTCTACTCAGCGACGTCGATCTCCTCGATGCAGACGACTTCGAGCCGGCAGCGGAGCAAGTCGAGCCCGATAAGCCTACGGAGCCGCCAGCGTCTATCCTTGTAGATGAGTTCCACGGGCAGGGTGGCTCTTACATCCGCGATCCCGAAACAGGCGTCCGCACACTGATCTCGCGCACGCTTCCCCCCACCCCACCTGAGAGGTAATCCCCATGCCCCTTCTCCTCCGCAAAAGCCTCATCCTGATCAAGGCTGAGACCACCTACGGCAGCGACATCACCCCCGCCGGCACCGACGCTGTGCTGGTCCGCGATCTCACCATTACTCCGCTGCAGAGTGACATCGTGAGCCGCGACCTGGTACGCCCCTATCTGGGCGCATCCGAGCAACTTCTGGCCAACACCCGCGTCCAGTGCCAGTTCACCGTCGAACTCGCCGGTTCCGGCACCGCTGGAACGGCCCCCCGCTTCGGCTCCGCCCTTGAGGCTTGCGGCATGGCCGGGACCGAGACGAATAGCGCCGTCACTGGCACTGCTCAGGCCGGATCATCCAACACGATTACCCTCGCCGCAGGCGCAAGCGCCACCGACGACGCCTACATCGGTCAGATCATCACGATCACCAGCGGCACCGGCAGCGGCCATGTCGGCATGATCACCGACTACGTTGGCTCCACCAAGGTTGCCACCGTCCGCGCCATCAGCACCACCTTCGTGCCTGGCGCCTCCAGCGGCTACAGCATCGGCGCCAACGTCTCCTACGCGCCCGTCTGCTCCAGCTTCACCAGCGTCACCATCTACTACAACGTGGACGGTCTGCTGCACAAGGTCACCGGCGCCCGTGGAACGGTCGTCCTCAACGGTGAAGTCGGCGCCATCCCGACCCTCCAGTTCACCATGACTGGCATCTACAACTCCCCCACCGACACTGCTGCTCCCGAAGCCACCTACACCAACCAAGCCACCCCACTCATCTTCAAGCAGGGCAACACCACCGCTTTCCAGCTCTACTCCTACTCCGCCTGCCTCCAGTCGGTCAGCATGGACGTCGGCAACAACATCGTCTACCGCGAACTCGTCGGCTGCACTAAGCAAGTGCTGATCACGCAGCGGAACGTCACCGGCACTGTCGTCATCGAAGTTCCCACCATCGCACAAAAGGACTACTTCACGGCCGCCATTACGGATGGAACGACCGGCAACTTCAGCTTCGCTCACGGCACCACCGCCGGCAATCGCGTCGGCCTGGTCCTCAGCACCGTGGACATCGGCGACCCCTCCTACTCCGGTCAGGACGACATCGCCATGCTGAACCTGCCCTACACCGCCATCCCCACCACAGCCGGAAACGACGAATTCGTCCTAGTCTTCAGTTGAGCACGCGCACCAGCGCACCCAGCGCTGGTCCGTACCACGCCACTAAGCATCGCATTTTTCGCGCAATGCTTAGTGGCTTTTTACTGCTAAGCTAAGCCTGCAAAACCCCACACAAACTTATGGCGTTCGTCCGTAAGACTATCAAGACGTTCAGCTGGCCCGTGCCGGTCGAGGAGCCCACGGACGGTGGAGCGTTCACCACCAGCACCTTCGATGCCACCTTCCGTCGCGTCGGTCGTGCCGAGTTCGCCCGCCTCAGCAACAAGGGCGACATGCCTCTCCTCAAGGCCATCCTGACGGGCTGGGACGGCATCGACGACGAATCCGGCACTCCCATCCCCTTCACCCAGGAAACCATGAAGGAGTTTGCCGACGACCCCTACTGGATGCGGGCCGTCCTCAAGGCATACACCGCCACCTTCGACGGCTCAACGGGAAACTGAAAGAGGCCGCCCGGTACTGGGCCGGAGGCAGCAAGCGCGTCGTCGACACCACCCAAGACGATGCCAAAGCCTTCGGCCTGAGCCTGCCGGCCCCCACCCAACCAGACGAATCCGAAGACTTCATCGTCTGGGACGAAAACTGGGACATCGTAATGATGTTTCTCCGTATGCAGACCCAATGGACCGTAAGCATGGCCGGCTACGTCGGCCTTCGCTACGACGTCCTGCTCAGTCCGGGCGGCCTCTTCGACCTATACTGCACTGAGGACCGTCGATCCATGCTTGAGGGCCTACAGGTGATGGAATCCGCCGCCCTAAGCGTTTTCGCCGAGAAGCTGGAGGACAGTACAAGTGGCTAAGCAGGTACAGGATATTTTTATTCGCTTAGGCGTAGAAAATGGTGAAGCAATTACTGCTCTCCGTAGTTCATTCCGTGAACTCGGCAAAGTCGTTAGTCCTGTTAGCGCAAACCTAGACGACCTTCGCCAAAAAGTTCTCGACTTCGGTCAAACTAATGCTCGCTCTGAGCAACTAATTAGAGGTCAGATTGCTGCCCTAAAAGGTCTTCAAGCCCAAGCCTCACTCACAGGCGATTTATACAAAACTTTAAATAAGGACATAGCGCAATTCCAATTGGAACTGCGGCAGGTAACTCAGAGCACACAAGGCTTGGCTGAAGCCCTGGTCCGTAACTTACGGGCCGGAACCACCCCCACCACAGTCAACACACTCAGCGAAGCACTAAGCCAACTTCGCCTTGAACTAAACAATGTTGATCAGTCTACTGCTGAAGGTTCTGCGCGATTTCGTCAATATAATAGTGACATTACGCAACTACAGCAGCAGCTCAATCGTTTAAGCAGTAGTTATAGAAACGTGGCTAATGCAGCCGTAGATGCTGCTGCGGCTCAGCGAACTACTACTCAAACTCGCAATCTTACTAATCTTTATCTACGCAATGCGGAAACTTTAGGCACTGCTCAAACACCTATAGTACCTAGCACACAATTTGCGCAGCCTATTGGTCCTAGGCTTCCTCCTGCTCAAGAAGTCTCAGTGCGCCAACAGGCAGAGGCACAATTAAAGCAAGCACAAGACCGTATGCTGCAACTTATGCAGCAGTACCAAATTGACCGCGTAGAACTACAAAACAAATACAATCGCATTTCCTTAGAGGCCGACGAAGTAGCTTTCCAAAAGTCACTTAGGCAGCAGCGCCAAGGTTTTGAGACAGCCTTAGCTGACTTTGACCGCCGGCTCGAAGCAGCTGACCGCCGCCGCGCTAAAAAGCGCAAAGGCTTCACGGGCCTGGGAGCCGCGCAGACCGCTGGTGCGGTGATCTCAGGCGGCATCTTCGGCGGCCCCGAAGGCTTCCTCGGCGGCCTTGCCGGCGCAGCTGGCGGCTTCCTCGCTGGTGGTGGTCCGGCCGCCCTAGGTGGCGCTTTCGCAGGTTCTGCCATCGGCGCTCAGATTGGCGTATTCCGCCAAGCCATTGGAGAGACTGCTACCTACTCCGCCGAAATCGGAAAACTCCGCATTGCATTAGCCGGAGCTGTAAGCACAACGCAGGAGTATCAAACCGCTATAAATAATATTAGCAGAGCATCAAAAGATTTCAATATCCCCTTGGGTGACGCCACCCAACAATTCACCAAACTATCCGCCGCAGTGCTTGGCTCGGGTGGAACGCTCCAGCAGGCTGACACTGCTTTCCGTGGCTTGTCCTCCGCCATCATCGCCACTGGCGGCAGCCAAGAAGACCTCAACGGCGCTCTACTTGCCGCGATCCAGGTCTACAGCAAAGGCAAAGTCACCGCCGAAGAACTGACCGGCCAAATCGGTGAGCGCCTTGCCGGCGCCTTCGCCAAATTCGCCGAATCGACCAACAAATCCACCAAGCAACTCAGCGAATCCCTCCGCAAAGGCGAAGTAACCATCGCTGACTTCAATAAATTCCTCAAGTTTCTCCAAGAAGACTACAAAAAAACTGCTGACGAAATCGCTAAATCCCCCGAACAAGCCGGCGCTCGCCTCAAGCTCGCGCTCGACGACCTACGCCTTTCTGTAGGCACGTCTCTCCAACCCATCGGCGCGGATTTCCAGAATTTTGCTAGCACCGCAGTAACAGCACTTACAGCAATAATTAACAAAATAAAAGAACTCACAGGCAATGCCGAGAGTCCTGTATTACAAGATTTACTTAGCGGAGAAACTACCAGAGCAGCACTTGAAGCTCGCGCTGCAGAGCTAAGACCTAAGGCGGGTACTAACCGTTTTGCTCAAGGTGCAGCTAGAGCCGCCTTGAGTGTGTTCCCAGTTGCCCCTCTTTTACCGCAAATCCTTCCTAGCATCTTTTCTACAGCAGAAAAGAAAGAATTAGACACAATAAACGCTGCTTTGTTAGCGCAGGAACGCATCTTAGATCGCTTGGGTAAAAGCCGGAAAGCTCAAGCCGACGCCGCCAACGCCGCTGCCGAAGCCGAGCGCAAGAAACTCCTCGAACAAGGAGGCAAAGCCTACCTACAGGCCGTCACGCAGCGCGAAGAGCAACTCTTTGATGCTCGCAAGCAGTACGAAGAGCAGATCGCCGAAATCCGCAAATCCGCAATCGAGCAAGCCCGTGACCTGGAACGCCAATTCACCGAAGACCGCCTCCAAGCTGAACGCGAAGCCGCCGCTCAACTCCGAAACGTGGCGGCAGCACAGGAAGACATCGGTTTCTTACAACGCAAGATTGCCGGCGAAGACCCTAATATTGTAGATTTTGAGCAAAAACTTGCAGAAATAAGGCGTAACAGCGAAGCTCGTCGTATCGAAGCAGAGCAGAAAGTTGCCGACACTGAGCGCAAACAAAAAGAATCCATCGCGGATTTCCAAAAGAAAACCGCAGAAGCCCTGAACAAGGCTAATGAAGCCTACGCTAAACGTATAGGTGAAATACAAGTAAACTACGCTAAATCTATGGCCGCAATAATGGACGATGTTACAGGAAGAATAGCTAATCGTTTGACTATTGCTCAACGACTGCTTGACGTTATGACTAGATTGCAAGACGCACCATATCTAAGGCAAGCTGCAGGTTTCCCAAGCAATCCTGCCGATTACGGTAGAATGGGTAGAACTCCAGAAGAATCTCAGCGGTTATATTTTGCTGCAGTCGATAATCTGAATATTATTACGGATAGGCTGCGGAAGGAGCAAGACCGACTTACTAAATTGCTTAATGCCTACGCCGCTCCCCGAGCAGGAGTGGGTGCTGTTCAACCCCCGACTACGGCTGCGCCTTCTTTTGCATTACCTTCTTCTTTAACTGCCGCAGCTCAAGGAGCTACCAGCGCCCGTCAAGCTGCCCAGAACGCCAGCGCACAAGCTATCAGTGCAGATGCAGCAAAACAACAACTAGAACTTATCGTCGGCTTTTACACAGACATAAGTGATAAAATAAAGCAAATAAACGACGACATTGACCTTCAGGCTTTAGCTTATAGGACAAATGTAAATCCTGAACTACTGAAGCAATTAAACACGCTTCAAGACACATATAACATAAGAAGAAAAAATCTACAGACATTGCCTGTAATACCTGGATTTTCAGAGGAAAAGCGCGCTGAACTTTTGAACCAACTCGACGCTCAGTACAAGCGCCTTGTCGCAATAACCTTACAATACGAAAAACAAAAAGATCTGGTCAAGTACATCCAAGACGCTCGCATAGGCACCGGCTTCCAAGAAGGTATAAACCAATACATCGAGTCCATTGGCACACTCCGCAAAGCCACCTCCGACCTTGCTGTAAGCGGCATCAAAGGCATCGAAGACGCCATCTTCAGCTTGGTAACCACCGGCACCGCTAATTTCAAGCAATTCGCCCTTGACATAATTCAGCAGACCACTAGGATAATTATTCAGCAGTTTATTCTGCGCAATATCCTTAGCGGCATAGGCGGCTTGTTCGGCGGCGGAGGTGGAGGTGGCGGTGGTGCGTACAACATTGGCTTGGCTTCCGCTTCAGCTAACGGCAATGTCTTCGCAAGCAACGGCATCCAACCCTTCGCCATGGGCGGCATTGTTACGCAGCCCACGCTGTTCAAGTACGCCAACGGCGGCATCCCTGGTACGGGGCTTATGGGCGAGGCCGGTCCCGAAGCAATCGTCCCACTCCGCCGAGGACGCGACGGCCGCCTTGGCGTCGCCGGTGGCGGCGGCAACTACAACGTCACAGTCAACGTCGATGCCAAGGGCACCAACGCCGAAGGCAATAGCAACAGAGGCGAACAACTCGGCCGCGTAATTTCCCAAGCCGTCCAAGCCGAACTAATTAAGCAGCGTCGGCCTGGCGGTCTACTCACTTAATCTCACACAGATCATGGCGACGTTTTCCTACACCCCTAGCTTCTCGCTTTCCGAAAGCAGCCGCCCTCGCGTTCGCCGCTTCCAGGCCGGTGATGGCTACGAACAACGTGTGCGCTTCGGCCTCCACACCGACCCCAAGGAATGGAGCCTGCAGTTCAACAACCGCACCGACACCGAACGCGACAACATCCTCACCTTCTTCGAGACCCAAGCCGGTGTCACCTCCTTCGACTGGACACCCCCTCGCGGCACCGCCGGTAAGTACGTGTGCGACGAATGGAACCTCGAAATGGTAAGCTGTAATTTCAACAACATTACCGCCAAGTTTCGTCAGGTCTACGAAGCATGACCGTACCAGTCTCAGAACTACAATCAATCGCCCCCAGCTCCATCATCGAGCTGTACGAGCTGCAGTTCATCCAAGCCATCCAAGGCAGCACAACAATTTACCGCTACCACTCCGGCACAAACGCCCTCTCAACGAACGGCGATCTGGTCTGGGCCGGTGAGACCTACCAAGCCTTCCCCATCGAAGCAGAAGGCTTCGAGTACTCAGGCAACGGCCAGCTCCCCCGCCCCAAGATCCGCGTCAGCAATGTCTTCGGCACCGTCACCGCCCTGCTGCTGGCCACTCCCCTCGAAGGCGCCAAGGTCACGCGCATCCGCACCATGGCCCGCTACATCGACGCCGTGAATTTCCCCGGTGGTACGAACCCCTACGGCACCCCCGACCCCACCGCCGAATTCCCCCGCGAGGTGTACTACATAGATCGCAAGTCTGCCGAGACCCGCGACCTCGTTGAGTTCGAGCTGGCCGCCGCCTTCGACCTCATCGGCGTCCGCGCCCCCAAGCGCCAGTGCATCTCGAACATTTGCCAGTGGGTCTACCGCTCCACCGAATGCAGCTACACCGGCACCAATTACTTTACGGAAAATGACGTTGCCACCACCATCGCTAATGATGTGTGCGGTAAGCGGCTAAGTAGTTGTAAGGTTCGCTTTGGATCAACTGCCCAATTACCATTCGGAAGTTTCCCAGGTGTGGGCACCTACTTCGTGTAAGATGGTCGGCGTAGGAACTTTTTAGCTCATGGGTGCTCCATCTATTGATCTGACCGGGGTGCGCTTTGGACGGCTTCTTGTGCTGGGTGTAAGTAGTACAAAAATTTATGAACGCCAACTTGCTTGGGACTGTTTATGCAGTTGTGGCGTAATTAAGCCAGTGTTGACTTGTACCCTAAAATCTGGTAGCACTAAATCATGTGGATGCTTAAAACGTGAGTGCAAACCACCAGTGCGTTATACACACGGTTTAAGTAAGTATTCAGGTATAAAAGTATGGGAAGGTATGTTACGGCGTTGTCAAAATAAAAAAGATAAAAACTACATGCTATATGGGGGTAGAGGTATTAAAGTATGTGATAGATGGCTTGATCCTAAAAATTTTGCCGAAGATATGGGAGAAAAGCCTAACGGCTATTCTTTGGATCGCATTGATCCTAATGGCGATTACTGCCCAGAAAACTGTAGATGGGCTACACCTGCTGAGCAAGGGGCTAATAAGCGAACAAATCGCATGATTGAGCACGAGGGCGAAACTTTACATTTAGCTGAATGGTGTAGACGCCTGGGCATGAAACCATCTACTGTGTTTAATAGAATCAGCTCTGGAATGTCTCCTTCACTTGCTTTAACAATGCCATCGCGGCGGCAGCGGAGAGCCTCATGACCTGGCGCACTGATGCTCTTGCGCACGCGAAATCGCAAGTTCCTGCGGAAAGCTGCGGCTTAGTTACAATTATCGACGGAACTGAGACATACCTCCCCTGCACAAACTTAGCGGAGTCCCCTAATGATATGTTCATTATCGACCCTAATGATTATGCAAATGCTGAAGATGCCGGTGAAATCATCGGAATCGTTCACAGCCATCCCCGCACACCTCCTACCCCTACCCAGGCCGACGTCGTTTCCTGCGAGAAGTCAGGACTGCCCTGGTACATCGTCAACCCCACCTCCGAGACCTGGCACGACCTACTTCCCAGTGGCTACGTTCCACCCCTCATCGGGCGCGAGTGGGTCTGGGCCGTCCAAGACTGCTGGACCCTGGCCCGCGACTGGTACGCCCAACAAGGCATCTACCTCCGTGACTGGGATCGCCCTCCCACTCCCAACGACTTCCTCAAGGACCCCACCTTCGACGAATCCTGGGCCGCTACCGGCTTCCGCGAACTGACCGAAGACGAAGCCCTCGCTCCAGGAGACCTCCTCCTCATCCGCCTCAACTGCCCCGCGCTAAACCACTGCGCTGTCTACCTCGGCGACCAACTCATCCTCCACCACATCCAAGGCCGCCTCTCATCGCGTGACCTTTACGACGGAGCGCTCGTAAGATGGACTGGGCGCCGCCTTAGACATGCTTCGTAAAATTCGGCTTTACGGAAAACTCGCTAAGTTTGTTGGGCACCGTGTCCTTAAAGCTGATGTCGCCAGCACGGCAGAAGCGATGCGTTTCCTTCTAACGAACTGGCCCGCCCTTGAGCAGCACATGGCCGACCAGTTCTACCGCGTCAGCCTCGACGACCGCGACATCGACCTCGACGAACTCCACGATCCCATCGGCCAGCAAACCATCAAAATCGTCCCCGTCGTCTCCGGCGCTGGTGCGGTAGGCCGAATCCTCGCCGGAGTCGCTCTAATTGTTGGTTCGCTTTTCATTCCTGGAAGTGCTCTGCTCTTCGGCGTTGCACTCAAAAGCGTGGTCTTCGGCATCGGCGCAAGCCTGACCCTAGGCGGCGTCGCCCAACTACTTAGCCCAATCCCCAAGCTCCCGACTGGTCCGGACACCGATAACGACCCCCGCAAAAGCTACAGCTTCAGCTCGATCCAGAACACCAGCCGCCAAGGCGTCCCCGTTCCAGTCGTCTACGGCGAAGTGTTGGTCGGCTCCGTCGTAATCAGCGCTGGCATCGACGTCGCGCAAACAACAGCATGACCGCTGTAAACCTATTTTCAACTTCCTACGCCCGGATCGTCGATCTGATCAGCGAAGGCGAAATCCAGGGCCTCAAGGCGTCCGAAAAATCCATCTACCTAGACAACACCCCACTTCAAAACTCAGACGGCACCTTCAACTTCAAAGGCATCGTCGTCAACTACCGCAATGGCACCCAGAACCAGTCGTATCTGACCGGCACCGAAGACGTAAGCAACGAAGTCGCAGTCGGCGTCACGGTCCAGCAGCTCACTCCGGTGGTCCGAGCCATCACCGACACCACCGTCAACGCCGTAAAAGTAACCATCTCCTTCGCTGCCCTTCAGAAGTTCCAGAACGACGGCGACATCAAGGGAGCCTCAGTCCAGCTCCAAATCGCCATCCAATACAACGGCGGCAGTTACACCACCGTAATTGACGACACCATCACAGGCCGCAGCGCCGAACAATATCAGAAACAATACCGCATCAACCTAAACGGTGCCTTCCCTATAAACGTCAAAGTAACCCGAGTCACACCAGACAGCGAAAACCCAACACTTGCCGATGCTTTTAACTGGACAAGCTACACCGAAGTCACCTACGCCAAACTTACCTATCCCAACTCTGCACTCATCTCACTCCGCGTCGATGCAGAGCAATTCAGCAACATTCCCTCCCGCACCTACCACATCCGTGGCATCAAAGTAAAAATCCCAAGCAATGGCACCGTAAACAGCACAACCGGCGCCATCACCTACAGCGGTGTCTGGGATGGAACGTTCAGCGCCAGCTCAGTCTGGACCTCAGATCCCGCCTGGTGCCTATGGGACCTAATCACAAGCACCCGCTACGGACTCGGCAACCACATCGCAGCCGCCCAGCTCGACAAATGGGCCTTCTACGCCGCCTCGCAGTATTGCGGAGAAACAGTCGCCAACGGCTTCGGTGGAACGGAACCACGCTTCTCCTGCAACGCCAACATCCAGACCGCTGAAGACGCATACAAGCTCATCAACAACATGTGCTCGGTGTTCCGTGCCATGCCTTTCTGGAGCACCGGTGCGCTCACCGTCTCCCAGGACAAACCTGCCGATCCCCTCTACCTGTTCACCCTCGCCAACGTCACAGAAGAGGGCTTCACTTACAGCGGCTCCAGCCTTAAGACACGGCCTACCGTCGCCGTCGTCCAGTACCTGGACATGGACCTTCGCGACACGGCCTACGAAGTCGTTGAAAACGCAGACGGCATCTCCAAATTTGGCATAATCAAGGAAGAGATTTCCGCGTTTGCATGTACGTCACGCGGTCAAGCTCGCCGCATCGGTGAATGGCTCCTCTACTCCGCCCTCTACGAAACCGAAACCTGCACCTTCACCACTTCGATTGACGCCGGTGTGATCGTCCGTCCAGGTCAAATCATCGAAGTAAGCGATCCAGTCCGCGCTGGATCGCGTCGTGGCGGTCGCATCACCTCCGCTACCACCTCAAACGTCACCGTTGACGACGCCACCGGCCTTACCGCCACCGATACTCCCGTCATCTCCGTCATCCTCCCCGACGGCACCGTCGAGAGCCGCGCTGTCACCACCGTCACCGAAAACGTCATCACCCCCAGCACCCCCTTCTCCGTCGCCCCCAACCCAAACAGCGTCTGGATCTTCGAGACCTCAACCCTCCAAACCACGACCTGGCGCGTACTCACCGTCCAAGAACAAGACGACTGCCTCTACACCGTCACCGCTCTCGCTTACAACGCCTCCAAATACAACTACGTCGAGCGCGACATTCCCCTCGAAACCCGTTCTGTAAGCACACTGCTCGACATCCCAACCACTCCAACCAACCTCGACCTCACCGAAGCCCTCTACACCTACACAAACCAAGTCCGCTCCAAGATCATCGTCACCTGGCGCAACGTCCTAGGCGTACCTCAATACCGCGTGAACTGGCGCAAGGACTCCGGCAACTGGACCTCCGTGGTCCGCCAACAACAGGACTACGAAATCCTCGACGTCACCCCCGGTTTCTTCGAGGTCGAAGTTTACAGCCTCAACGCCCTAGGCATCGCTTCCACAAATGCGCTTACCGGCTCGATCGACGCCCTAGGCAAGACCGCGCCACCAGCAGACGTCGCCACCTTCACCGCCACCATCGACCCCGATGTCGGCATCAGCCTCACCTGGACCGCTGTCTCCGATCTCGACCTCCAGGGCTACGAAATCTGGCAAGGACCCTCCTGGGGCGCTGGCACGAAAATCGGCGTCTTCTTCGCCACCTCCAAAAAGCTCGGCCTGCTCCCCGCTGGCACGACAACGTGGTGGATCAAAGCCCTCGACACCTCCGGCACCTACTCCACAAATGCAACTAGCGCTTCCGTAACTGTCCTCGCCGCAGTCGCTCCAGTCATCTCCGGCGTTTTCAGCAACGACAGCCTCAACCTCACATGGACCCGCGTCGCCGGAACATGGAGCACCGTCTACTACGAAATTCGTTACGGCTCCATGTCCGACACCTGGAGCACTGCCACCGTCTACGGCACTTCCCAAAGCAGCACAATCTCAATCAAAGTGAACTGGAGCGGTGGCCGCCGCTTCTTCATCGCTGCAGTCGATCTCGTCGGTAATTACGGCGCTTCAGCCACCTTCGACGCCATGGTGACCGCACCATCGCAACCCACCATCACTCAGCAAGTCATCGACAACAACGTCCTCCTCCAGTGGACTGACGCCACCCAAACACTCCCCATCGTCTCCTACGAACTAAGGAAAGGATCGACCTGGGCCAGCGCCACCATCATCGGAACCAAGCAAGGCAAATTCACCACAGTCTTCGAGACCGCCGCTGGCACGTACACCTACTGGCTCGCTGGCATCGACTCCGCCGGTAACTACGGCACCCCCGGCAGCGTCACCGCCTCCGTAAACCAGCCGCCCGATTACGTTCTCAAATCCGACATAAACAGCACTTTCTCCGGCACTAAGACCAACACCGCAGCCTTTGAAGGCGGCCTAATCGCTAACGTTAACACCACTGAAACTTGGGAATCTCACTTCACCTCTCGAAGCTGGACAACCCTCCAAGACCAAATAGACGCTGGCTACGCCTACTACGCAATGCCATCCGTAAGTACAGGCCAATACTACGAAGACATTGATTACGGAACAGTCCTCGCTGGCTGCAAAGTCACTGCCTCCATCACTGACAACAGCATCGCAGGTACTATGTCAATCACCCCCAATATCAGCCTTAGGGGTACATCAACCACCGCCGCAACTTACTCCCAAACCACAACAACAATTACCGTCACATCCAACTCACACGGCCTAGTCGCTAATCAGCTTGTCTACCTCAACTTCACAAGCGGCACAGCCACCACTGGAACTTACGTGGTCGCCACCGCCGCCACCGACACATTCACCGTAACAAGCGCAACCAGCACCACCACAAGCGGAAACGTCTCCTGGACCGGCTGGACAAGCTACTCCAATGTAAGCAGCGTCTTCGGCACCAACTTCCGCTATATCCGCGTCCAGTACGACTTCGCCTCCTCGGGTGGAACGGACCTCCTCCAAATCACCGCCCTCAACATTCGCCTCGACACCAAGCTGCGGACAGACTCCGGCGTCGCCACCGCCGACTCCGGCGACAGCGGTGGCACGACCGTAAACTTCAACGTAGATTTTATTGATGTAGACTCAATCACAGTTTCACCGCTTACTACCAGCCCTGTCATTGCCGTCTATGATTTTGTGGACGCCCCTAATCCCACAAGTTTCAAGGTGCTTCTTTTCAACACGTCTGGCACACGAGTCAGCGGCACATTTAGCTGGAGTGCGAGAGGAGTCTGATGGCTAACGCAAACTGGTCTAATCCTACACTCACAAGCACTTACACAAACTTCGTCTCCGAGGTCAAGAACCGCGACGAAGACCTAGCCCTGCAATTTGACGGCACCACCAGCACCAACATCCCCACCAACACCATCAGGTGGGACAGCACCGCTAATCGCTGGAAAAAGTGGTCAGGTAGCGCCTGGGCCGAACTCACCAGCACCTACGCCCTCACCGCGCTTACCACAACCGGCGCCGCCTCGATCGGCACCACCCTCGGAGTCACCGGCGCCGCAACACTCAGCGGCGGTGGAACGTCCACCACTCCAGCCGCCGACACCAACACCACCGCAATCGCCACCACGGCATTCGTGATCGGCCAGGCCGCGTCGGTCGCACCAGCGCAGGACGGCACCGCTGCCGTTGGTACGTCCCTCCGCTACGCCCGCCAGGATCACGTCCACCCCACCGACACCACTCGCGCTCCCCTCGCCTCACCCACATTCACCGGCACCGTCACCATCCCCGCTGGTGCGAGCATCTCCGGCTACGCCCCACTCGCTTCCCCCACCTTCACTGGCACCGTCACCATCCCCGCTGGCGCCAGCATCTCCGACTACGCCCCCCTGGCCACCCCCTCCTTCACTGGTGCGGTCTCCGGCAACTCAACCTTCTCCGACTCCAAGGGAGAACTCCGCACCATCCCGCAGAACGCCCAGACCTCCGCCTACGCCCTCGTCGCAGCGGACCACGGCAAGCACATCTCCATCACCACCGGTGGCGTCACCGTCCCCGCTTCCGTCTTCTCCGCCGGTCAAGCCGTAAGCATTTACAACAACTCGTCGGCTTCGCAGACGATCACTACCTCCGCCGTAACCGCCTACCTGGCTGGCTCGAACACCGTAAAAACCAGCTTCACCCTGGCGACCCGAGGCCTCTGCACCGTCTTCTGCGTCGCCTCAAACGTCTTCGTCCTTAGCGGCGGCGGCCTCACATGACCATTCAACAGCTCCTTCTTTCTGGCGCTACTCCCCCACCCCTTTTCGTAGATTCAGCTCAAGCAGCCGCCTCGGCATCTTCCATAACCCTTACAGCTACAGGCGGCACTGCCACAGGCGACATCATGCTGTTTTTTGCCAGCGCTGCTGGTAATGGCAACCTGACTTGGACACCACCTTCTGGCGTAACCGAAGTCAAGGATGCAGGAATCTTACCAAACATGTTCTTCGGTTACAAATATGCAACCGCAGGCGGCACACAATCTTACACATTTACCGCTTCAAAATCTGCATATATTCACGGTACTGTTATCATATACCGCAACATCTCCACGCTCGTATCCAAGTACAGTACCTCATCCAATCAATCAACTCACGTACTTAACATGACTGGAACTGGAGGATACATAACCCCTTGCACATTCGTAGCCTATGCAGCCTCTGGCCAGAATGGTGTTACCTGGAGCGTAACAGGAGGTAGTCCAACCACCTTGTATTCAGGAACAACAGGAACGAACGGCCTAGTTTGGATTGTACTGAAGGAAGACGCTGTAACCAATACCAATTACTCACTAACCCTAGGCACAAACTTCAATACAATCCAAGGTATGCTCGTCGCCATACGCTAAGCCCCCTACGCCCGCCTACCTTCCGCAACAAACCTGTGATTCTGCCCGACCACGAAATCCGCCGCCTCTGCCGCATGAAGGCGATGGTCAGTCCCTACAACGAGGAGAACCTCAACCCCGCCAGCCTCGACGTCACCCTTGGCGACCGCATCATGATCGAGGTTCCCCACACCCCCGAGCTTCAGCAAGTACTTATCTCGGACCACACCCAAGACGACCCTTACTGGATTCA
>Ga0070749_10000603_pt1 | contig 24188 bp, 24 predicted proteins | sample VirMetDEL_Nov_18_FD_75180 | JGI IMG/M metagenome (GOLD analysis project Ga0070749, IMG submission 75180) | Aqueous microbial communities from the Delaware River and Bay under freshwater to marine salinity gradient to study organic matter... | ecosystem: Environmental > Aquatic > Marine >...
CAAAAATGCTGTTCTTTCTGCGCTGAAAGAGAACCCAGACATAAACAAGGCTGAACTGGCAGAGCAGTTAGGTTGCTCTCTCCAAACTGTTTATCGTGCCGCTCAAAAGCCAGCACCAAAAAAACCACGAAACAAACGGCAAGCAGGACATGATCTATATCAGCTGTTCGCGGAATATGATTACCGTAGGCTAACGGTAAAGCAGTGGTTAGCTGAGTTAGAAACGAGCTAACTGCGTTCCACTATTAAAGCTGTAGCTACGCGAAGCGTTGACCCGTGTAGGAATAAGCTTGCTGTCCCCTATCATCAGAACATCACCACGCAGTCCATCTACAGCGCCAGCTGTGGCGTCAATGGTGTCGTCCTTTCTTCCGTTGGGAAAATCGTTCAGCTCACTAAAGAACTTGCTAGGGATATCTGCGTGAACGAAAAAGCGTCTGCTGTTTACCAAAGGCTCTAGTGAGGTAGCTATAAATTCCGTTTTGTTCCGCGACCTTGCTTCGCTCCGTATGTGAAGCCACTGGTTGATCTTCTTGGCAGCTATCTTCAGTTCAGTGTGTAAGGTTGGGTTAACGGATTTTTCTACGGTTACGCGCCCTATACCCAGTTCACGGCACACACGCACGATCTCGTTACATTGTGGCGCAAAGCCATCGTATTCGCTTACGGCTGGCAGAACGACGAGCCTGTGTAGGTAGACGTTGTTATGCTCGTCCTTGTACACCACAGCAAACACGCTGCTATCACGACCTTTTAACCCAGTCGCTGGGTCCCAATAAGCTGCGCTATCTACGATACGCTGATTGTTCAAACGGACTTCCCATCCGTTCTCTCTGTCAGTTGGGCCATACACCTTGTGCGTCTGTAGCTCTGACTTGTAGGGCACGCACATGCTTGTATCTATCAAGCTCTGCGTTGGGCTGTCTGGTATCAGCAGATATTGGCTGTTCCATTTCCATGCTGGGTTCTGGCGCTGATAGCGTTTGCTCCAGTCGTCCGTAAATTCACCCTTTGGATGATTGGGCCAAACATGGTCTGTCCAGGGGATCCGCAGCGTTGGATAGCCAAGCTCTTGTAGGTGCGTGTAGATGCTGTCTATGGCATGAGGCGTGCCTATGTAGGTGCGCTTGTCCGCTATGCTCATGAACTCAGCTAGTGCGCTGCGTAGATCAGTCCGCTGCCGCTCCGTCATGCTGTTTTTGTCAGTTTCTAGATCGTCCACAATCATCAGATCACTGTGCTGACCTATGAAGTCGCTTTCCACACTTGAGCACGTGACGCTTGGGTTTAGCTGGTGGCGTTCTCTGTCTATGAAAAACAGGGTGTCAGTCCATTTGCCGTTGCCACGCAAACTGGCTGTCAGTGGATTGCTCTCAATAACTTTTTTGATAAATCGTGCGTTGCGTTCAGCTAGCTCACGCTTGGCACTCATAATCATAATTGTAGAGTTAGGGTCTTTGAGCAGCGTGTAGACCACATACAAGCTAACTAGGTGGCTTTTGCCAGCCCCTCTGAAAATCTGAAGCAGCCTGTCCGTTTCGTGTGCTGTGTCTTCCAGCCACTTTATGATGCGCAGATGAAGCTCTGGCGTATCAAACTGGTCGATAACATTTTGGAGTTCTACGAAGGTGGCGAAGTCTATGTCGTCAACTATCGCCACGGCTGTTTTTTCGTTCTAGGACTTCAGCAAGAAGCTCTTCCAAGCGTTTCTGGTTTTGTAGCTCATCGCCACCAAACGTCTCTCGTCCTAGCTCACCCTTCTTCATCCTAGCAATGCGCTCTAAAACCTTACATTGCTCTAACACGGCCTGTGCGTGGTGTTTCTGCCAAACTTGCTTGGCAATTGCGTCCTTTGCGTGCCAGCCAAAATCAGGCATTTTTTCGTTCATGAGTTGCTGTGTTCTGAGTAGCGCAGCGTCCCATGCGTTTTCACCTATTTGTCTGATTGTATCTCTATCAACCTCATCAACATCCATTCTATGAACCATCGTTCAACATTCCTTCCTACGTGAGTATGATTTCGACTAACTCCTTTGTGTCAGTTGTCTTGTCGTGTATCGCTTTGCCAATCACAGAGAACGGGTTTGCCTTTTCGCCCTCTGCTCCCATTGCCACGCCATGCTCATCGCTAAGCACGATCAGCTGACCCTTGTGTAAAGGCCCCTTGAGCTTAACGGGAACGCGGCCTTTCAGTGCTACTGGATAGCCTTTGGCGCCAGCGTTTAGCAAAAATCCTGGGGCTGTGCTTATCACTCCAAAGACATCCTCAGCGACTGAACAAAGCGTAATTTCCTTATCGCCACCAATCATCACTACATCGCCAGCCTCCAGTGGACAGTCAGATGCGTATATTTCTGCCAAGTCAGCATATTGCGCTGATGTTGATTGACCAGAAAAATAGGTACAGGTGAGAGTTGATGTGCTGGGGTTAAACAACAAATCCGCGCCATCATATTTCAGTGCGGTTAAGGCACCGCTAGTTGTGGCAGCGAAATACAGATTGAAATTTGTGTTTGTGGTGTTGTCCTGCGTAACAGTCGCGCCAGCTGCTGCCCAGCTTAGATTGCCAGCAGCATCGCTCACCAGCGCATATCCGCTTACGTTGGCATCCGCGTCTGGAAGCGTCCAAACCACATTGCTGGAAACCACTGCGGGAGATTGGAATGCGACATAATTGCTAGTGTCACTATCCGCAAATCTAAGGTCGCCCTGTGCGTCTAATTGGACATTGCCTTTGAACTGACTTAGCGCAGTCCCAGTTGCGTTAGAAACCTCTAGCGCATCTATTCCGTTAACACGGACATAGACTTTTTCTAAATTGCCAGCACGTTCTGTTTCAACGCTTGTGTTGCCGTCAGTGTCTGCGATTGTTTTGCCGTCCAGTGTGCCAGCACTAGCTGCCGCAGACGCTGCGCTCGCTGCCGCCTTAGCAGCGTAATGAAGAGCACTGTAGCCTGTGGTGACGGCATCGCTCAGTGTGTACTGGCTATCCTCAGCGTTTATGGCAAGTTTCTGCGCATCGTCCCTATAATCTTCTGATGAGTCACGAGCCGCCTCGCTAAGGGCTTGCGCTGCTTCGCTAGCTGCTTGCGCTGCTTCGCTAGCAATGCGGGCTGTATCACTATCTGCTGCTGACGCAGCAGCGTTCGTTTCAGACGTTGCTGCTGCTCCTTCGCTTGCGGCTGCGGCGGCGGCGCTAGCAGATGCTGCGCTCGCGCTCGCTGCTGCCGCTACAGCATCAACAACAAGCTCTAAATTTCCTGCGCTAACATCAGCAGCTACACTTGCGCCAGATGTGTGCGCTGCTTTGACGATATAGATGTTGTCGTTAGCGGTATCTTTAACTACGTCGTTTTGATCGTAGGCCGTTCCAGTTACCCAATCGCCCTGCCACTCGCCAAAATTTTGATTTGCGATAATGTCGCCAGACGTATCAAAAGCTAGGTATTTTCCAGCACGGTCATCAGTTAAGGGTATTTCCAAACTGCCGCCTGTGTCTGTTGTGTCTAGTCTGACGCTGCGTTGCCGTTCAGCATCAAGCTCACCAACAAGGCTTATCACCTTATCAAACTCAGTGTTTATGTCCGTTGCGCGGAAAACACCGCTTGTTGTGAAGCTTGTAGTGCGTTCAATAGGACGACTGCTTACAATTGTGATAATTGCGTTGCTGCTTGGGGCTGATAGAAACTCAATCTCGCCGCCAGCATTTTCGCCAACTCCACTTACGGTGTAATGCGTGGCGATGGTTTGAAGTGTCTGATCTACATATACCTTCAAATCGTCTTCATCAAAGATTTCGTAGTCATACGAAAAAGTGGTGAGAACGCCATTTGCTGTGTATTGGTTTCTCCGTAATGTGTTGCTTATGGTCATATTCGTAATCCCTTTTATGTATTTATTGGATTAACGAATTTCTGGTATCCATGATGAACTGACCGTAAGGGTTGAAAGCTTCATTTCCTATGCGCTGCTCACGATCCTTGTTTAGCCTAGCTTGCGCTTTACGATAGGCATCTGGGTCCATGTATTCTTGTAGGGCATCCGCAAACAGCATTTTATAGAGTGCTTTTGTCTGCCACAGATTTTGTCCTGGCACCTGCCGCAAGCTCCATTGTGTTAGCTTGCTCATGCGCTTCATAAGCTCTGCTTCCGTGTTGTATTTTGGTTCAACAATTCCAAATTCACCTAACAGTGCCGCACCTCCTACACCTATGCTTTCAGCAACAAGGCTAGATGCTGTGTACATGTCCATGAACAACGGACCTATTACGGATTTGAGCGCATTTTTCATTTCTGGTTTTTCACCTAGAAGCAGACGCGAGAGGTTTTCTCCGCCGCTTTCCATAAAGACATCTGTGAGTAAACCAAACGGTGAGGCCAGCACAAACGCTCGCGTCCATAAATCAATGCTGTCTAACGCATACGGTTGTTTTCCAGCTGCCATCTGCTGTGATTGAACGACAACAGCGCCCATGAGTGTTCCCATAGCCGTCAGCTGCGCAATCGTAGCGACCTTTTGGAACTTGGTTTGTGTATCATCGTAAACAGCGCGACCCAGAACCTTGCGTGTGAACGTCAACGGAAATTGCTTAAACTGTGAGAGTGTTTTGATGACAGCCTCAGTGTTTGTGCCCGCTTGCGTCATCCAAGCGGCATGCTCCACATCACGCAGTGACGGGCTTATGATTGCTGTTTCTACAGCATCCTTGAACCATGCTGAAAATCCTTCTCTTAGGGTGCGGTCTTGAATGGCAAAGACATCGAAACGGCCGCGTTCGTCATTCATTTGTTTTGTGAGCGTTTCCCAGTTTTGCTGAGTAATCTTAAATCGCTCAAGCGATGCCTTGAAACGAACGTCCAACTGATCCCATGTGCGCGAGGCATCGAGCAACCCGCCAATCTCTTTTCTAAACAGAGCAGTCACGCCACTGCGCATCATGTCTGTCCAAAGCTCCATGCCGCTTATCTTCATCACGAAGTTCGAAGCATTGCTTACCTTCCGTTGGACGACATTCATGCTGTGCCAATCATCGAACATCATGAACCTGTCCTGTAGCGCCCCCATCATTCCATCTACGCCTATGTTTAGACGTTGCGCATATTGCCGTGTCTGCTGATCTGTAAATCCACTGACCACGCTATCTATGTTCCGCATGAAGCTGTTGCCATACAGCCGTGTGACAACATTGATCATCACAGGCACATCCATGATGGCTGTAAGCATGGCACTGCCAAGCTTGCTTGCTACTTCTAATGAACGGCCTGTGCTTAAAACAGATTGAATCCGTAGTCCGTCTGGCACTTTGGGGCTTGCTGTAAGGCGATCAAATGTGTTTTGAACCTTGCGCCATTCGCGTGTCTGAAACACGCGCTCGTTGCCCGCTTGGCTCTCACGAATGCGCTTTTGTATTTCTTGCCAGTTACGCATCCAATCTGGCCCAAGCATCTGCGCTATTGCGATCTGTTTGCTGGCATATTTAATCTGCCCAACAATCGTACCCATAAAATCGCGTTCGCCAAACGCATTGTTCAATTCGTTCCAGCTAGCGCCGTCTTTAAATTTAATTCGTTCAGTTATGTTTGAGTTCTTACCATTAGCGTTGACGTTTTCAACTACGGTATCCCAATCTATGTAGCCCTGCGTGTCTTTTAATGAGTTGTAGACTTGCTGCGCTATTTCCTGTCGCTCCATGGGATCAATTGCGTTATCCAGCCTATCTGAGAAAAACGAGATAAACTCTGTCTCGCCGTTGTCGCCGCGCTCAGCAATCCAGCCTTTGATACGCTGCCAATTAAAGCTTGGCATAAGGCTTTTACTAGAATATGGAATTTTTCGCCCAAGCTGATTAAGGCGTAGGTTCATTTGCCCAAGCGCATCGTTGATGATGTCGCTGACAATCTGCGCTTCCTTGTTCGCGGTAAGATATTTTTTATGGTTAAAATCTGTTTGGTTTCTATGTAGTTCAATAATTAGGTCATCAACAAATTGCCCATCGTTAAACAGTCTGGAAACCTTTGCTTCTGGTATGGCGTCGTAAATTCGACCCACAATCAGATTGTTAAAATACTCAGCGAAGACCCCGTTCTGCGCCTCTTCTAGCGTTAGCCCTATTTTAGTGTTGTCAGCAGGGCGAGTAAGCAAATCGCGTAACGCTTTCACTAGGTCCAAAGCTTTTGGAGCATCGACGTTTTGCGCAGCAACTTCTCTGGCGGATGCTAGTACACTTATCACTGCGCTTTCGTTTCGATACGAAGCAATGAACTTACGCTGCTGCTCTTTCACCTCTTGCGTAATGTGCTTTTCTAATATCGCATCCAAACCCGTGCGTAACGCTCCTACCTTTTTCTCGCTAGATGTGAGTGCGCTATCAACTTGCCTTACAGCAGAAATGTCGACTTGATCCCATCTTGAAACACCAATGTTATCCAGCGCCTTTTGCCAGCGCCCAATAAGGTTAGTTACATCGTCCCACTGCGGCTTTTTCTGCGAGTAATTAAATGTATCTAAAACCTTGTAAAATTCTGCTCTACAGTCTCGCGCCATTGATTACCCTAACAAACACACATACGCAGCGCGGAGTGCTTCTTTTTGACCATTGAGGTCATTAGCTGCCAATTCCGCTTCGTCCAGTAGACTGTGTAAAGTCCTATCTTCTGGAGAAATCCGCGTTCTTAAATTATCTATCATTTCTCGCATATCATCCGCTGTGTTTACTGCCGCAACCATGTTGTCAGCAGCCTCGCTTACATCAGCAGCTGAATGCGTGTCGTATAGCGACCTAATGTCGTCCCATGCTTTTGCGAGGGTATCAAAATGGCTTGTCGCGACCTGTTCTGGTGCGTCAGTTCTTCTAACCGTTTCGTTGTCCAAAACAGCAGCTATTTTTGCTTGATCTGATTGGGACAACAGACCGTTAAAAAATTCATCGAGCTTATCGCGTTTTACAGATACGGTGCCTTCAACACCGTCGCTTATCTTGAACGTGATTTCATCCAGCGATTTGTTTCTTCCTAGCGTTTCGAGGATTTCAGATTTTGCCCTAGCTAATGCTATTGTGGTCCCTTCGAAATTCGCTGCGCCTTGCTGTGGCGCTGAATCGAAAACAACGAAACGATCCTCGCTTACATTATCTGGCACCATGTCGCGCGACGGCAAAACGCGGACATATTCTTTATCTACAGTGTCGAGAAGAATGTTAGGGTCGATGATAGCGTTCTGGTTATTGGCTTTGTCCCAGATCGCTCCAACCTTGGTATCAAGGTCGAGCAGATTGCTTGCTTTATTTTCGCCTGCTAGCTCGTCGAAAATTTCCCTGTACCATTTAGACGCGACTAAACGATCCATTCTCGCGTTGCGTGTTAGCTTGCTGAGCGCGACGAACTGCTCTCGCGTCAGCGTTGATGCAAGATCGAAAAGGATTTGCTTTTTAGCTGTATCGTCCGCAGCCGCTTTGATGCGCTCGTTAGTGGTTTTTGCCACGGCTGCTAGATCAATGGGTTCTGCTGCGACTGCTTGGCTTGGCTGAGGTGTTGGAGGTTGCTCAGCAGATGATATGGCTTCCGTAGCTGTCGACGCGGGCAATGGCTCGTTAGCTGCCGCATCTGCCGTTCGCGATGGTGCTGGCTCAACGGTAGGCGTTGCTCCATCTGTTGCGACCAATGGCGCTTGTGCTGCGTTGTCTGTTGATAACGGTTGGGTAGGCGACGCATCTGCTACAGGTTCAGTCTCAGGTGATTTGCGCTTGAGACGACGCCCAAGCACATTGCCAGCTCCGCCAAAAAGAAAGCCTAAGCCCGCAGATACACCAAGATTCTGTGCGATTTCACTCGCGCCAAATTTTTCTTGGTAAACGTCTGCTGCTGCTGAGCGTAAAGGGGTCAAAGCAGTTTCAACAGCAAGGTTGCTAAGCGCACCGTATGTTGCTGCTGCCAATATTCTGCTGCCTGTTACTCGTAGCAGCGTGACACCCACGCCAGCTGGCAACGCGACCCAATTTACAGGATCCAAAAACCCTACGCCCATGCCACCTATAAACCCACCTAATTCCCCTAGCCCTGTGGTGCGTTCATGTAGGCGAGCAAATTCGTCATTGTCGTCATGCCGCTGCGCCATGTTTTGCGCCCAATCCCATGTGAGGTCTGGGCGATATTTTAATTTAGGTCTCCAGTACGGGCTGTTTTTCCAATCGTCTTCGCTGATGGTTGGATCAGATGTGAATTGCTGCGCGTAATCCCGCACTAGATTAAATGAAAGGTCCTGGACACCTTCCTCCGCACCCAGTCCAATGCCGCCAAAGAAACCAATCTTTTCTGCCTGTGCTTGCGGAATAGCGAACGGATTTAAATTGTAAAGATCAAGCGTGCTCATTCATGTAGTTAACGCTTCTCGCGTCGTGCGCGGACGACATCGTAGCGAACCTTTCGTGCTTCTATAGCGGCTCGCATCAATGTCTCTAAAGGTGTAGCTGTAGCACCTCCTGGTAATATGAGTTTTTTAGCATGAGCTGCGAATGTTTTTTGTAGAGCCTCAAATTGCTGATAGTTTCGTATATCTAAAGCATCAAAATTACGAAGGTATTTTTCTGTCCAGCTTGGAACCGCACCAGACCGCAAAATAGCAGATAAAGCTTGAAGCTGTTGTTGCTCATATAGCTTGTTTGTGATTTGTGTAGCGGCTGGGTCATACGCATCCTGTGCGTCTAGGGCAGATTTGTTATCAGCGTATAATTTGGCGAGGTATTTTTCTGGATCATTTACGGCACTATCAGCCTTGATGGTTTTTGCCTCCCATTTCGATAAGTTGGGTTCTACTTGAGTAGCCTGATGAAGCGTATATGAGGAGAGATCGACTTGTAGAATTTCTGGTCTGTCAGCATTTCTTCCGCGTATTTTTAAAGGAATTTTGTTGGGCGAAAAAAACATAAGTTTGTTGCCTACAATCTGCGGCGAAAACTTGTCCATTGAAACATCTGTGATCTTGATGTTTGGTGGCAATAAAATTCCCAGCGCATTCCAGTTCTGCGCTATTTCGCTAATTGCTTTACGAAGATTGCCTTCATCTATGTTTGCTGCCACAAGGCGTTTTTCCCCATTTTCAAGCGTTATGATCTTTCTGCCCGTGGTGACCGCATCAAACGCCATTGCCACTGGATCACTTGCTTTGCGCTCTTGGTAAGCGAGCGTAAGTTTCAAAAAAGCATCACGGAGTTGCTCGCGCTGAACAATATCAAACGAGAGCGCGTTTCCCATTTTCTTGTTAAAGGCGGAATTTAGGTTGTCTTTAGATGTTTTATCAGCTCTCTTTTCGAGGTCCGTGCCCTCTTTCAAAATCATTAAAATGTTTGCGCCAGCTTGTGGCGTAGCTGCGCTTGAAACAGCGTAATATATGCTGTCTAGCTTCATACGCTCCATTACGTCAGCAAACATATTCTCACCAAGCCGTTTGCGTAAGGCCTGTATCTTTCCTGCTTGGTTCATTGGATCACTGTCATCAAGGATGTCTGCTGCGTAACCCTTGACTGTTTCTTTGCTCATTGGCGGGACGCTGTAGATTGGTATTCCTGCTTTTTCGCTTATCCAAGTTCGCGCCCTTATAATTTCGTCCTCATCTTTCATGTCGAATTTGGGAGCGTCTGCACGTTTGAGCAAATTCCACGGATCATCGTTAACAAGCTTTTTTGTGGCGACTACGAGTTTTGAAAATCCCTCTAATTTCGCCTTCTCCCATTCTATCTCGTCACTGGTTATCTTGTTTTGTCCGTAGAGTTCCTTGGCGCGATTAAATTTTTCTGTAGCAACTTGGAGCAGAGCTGTTTGTTCTGGAACACTCAGAGGTGAAATGGAATTAAGGAAATTTCCGTATTCCTGCGCTCTCGCGATTTTTGTTTTCCACGCGTCATACTGTTCTGGCTTTAGTTTGCTTTGCGCTTCAGCAAGCAACTGGGTTTGATCGCGCTCCGTGCCTATCCCATCCGTCAGCGCATGGACTGTTGCCTGTAGCTCGTGGTTCAATCTGGCGACATCAGCTTTATCCGTTTGGGTTTCTGAATTGTGCTGCTGCCGCAATAATGAAATGGTTTGCCTGTAGGATTCTGGAGTAAGTGTTTCGCCCCGCATGTTTTTTGCTTTTGGGTCAAACTGGTTGCGCTCTGCTTGATCTAAAAATTCTTTTCGCTGCTCGCGTGTTAAATTAGAAAAATGAGCGGCATACTCACCCTTGCGAATGTTTTGCTGTATGGTCTGCTCAAGCTGTAGGGCCCGCGCTGGATCACGTTCTTTTACGCGATCAACCGCAGCCCGCATTTCTGCGATGTAATCGTCTATAAATTTTCCCGTGTTGCTGTCGTAGGTTTGTCCGCTAGCCTGTAAACGATACAGATCGTTTCCAAGCGAGCTAATGCGGTTTTCTAATGACTGGCCTTCTGCCTTCAGCGTAGCTGCTACGGCTTTTTGGTTCATGCTTGTTAAAACGCGATTAAAGCGTTCTGACGCATCTAGCCTAAATGACGCCTGTAAATGGGACGGGATCGAATTAAAAAATTCTGGCACGAAGCTCTTATTCCAGTTGTCCTTAAATTCCTGCGGCTTGTTGGCATAAGTTTGCTGATACTGGCTAAGGGCATCGTCTAGCTCTTGTTTCTTTTGAAGCGCAAATACCGCATTTGCTCCCTTAGCGTAAGCCGCGCTTGATACGCCAAAGGTCGTTTTTGGAGCCACGCTCTGAACATATGAATTTTCGATAAACGCATCTGGTGAATTGTCTTCATTAGCGACTGCCGCAGCTTGCTGATCTTCAATGCCTTTTTGATATTGCTCTTGCGCTACAAGCTCGTCCGCCTTTTTTCCAAGTTGTTCAGATAGGTTGATCCATATAGAGCTTGTATCGTTTCCAACAAAATAGCTTGGCTTTGAGCCAGAAAATAATCCGCTTTGGGTCCGCTGTACTTTATTAACAGGCATCACGCATACCTATCAGCTACTGATGCTGTGGTTTTAAGAAGCGTACCTACCGCTGCCATGTTTCCACTACGCTGCGCATTTGCAGCGCTCGCCTGTAAAGCGTTGCGTTCTTGCTCACTGCTAAAATTGTCGTTGAATATGTCGTAGTAAGAGTTACGAGCGGTTTCAGCCATAGTAAGCGGACCGCTGCCAGTAAGCGGGTTTGTCCCTAACGCACCAAACTGCGCCGTTTGCGTGCTTATGTTTCGTTTCATAGCCTTTAAGCGATCGTCTTCACGAAGTGCTGCGTTGGTCTCTTCTACAGCCGCTTGGTAACGATACATATTTGCTTGCGCTTTTCCCTGCTGTGCTTGATTTACAGCGCCAACAATGCCAGCTGCCGCTGACGCAACCGCGGCTATAGTCGCAAATTCACACATTTGCTAAATCCTCTTTATTGTATTTATTGAATTTAAAAAAAATTGTACGGCCATGAGGCGTCGTTCGATATGATTGGGTTTCTTCAAACCCAAGCCGTTTTAGCCATCGACGGCTTTGGTGATGACCTTCCCAAACCTCTATAACAGGTGTGAGATACCAATATTTTTTGCGGATATAATCAATGTAGGCTTTTGCTGATCGCGTAATTTGAAACCAATTCTGTGCGACTTCATCTGTCCCATAGAAATTAAAACGAATTGTCGTTGGCGTGGTGACATAGCCAAAAACACACACTGGCCGTCCATTCACCATTCCGCACAATGTTTCGTCGCAAGTGCAACTGCGGTCCCAGGCGTTTTCTGGTGTCCAACCAGATATGCCTAACTCTACTCTGTCGTAATCACGTAGGTGGCTTATGACAAAACTTAGCTGTTCCTTGCTAAGCTCAGAGAACGAGATTTCCTCACGCACGGTATCGCGTATCTACCGTAATGCCGTTAACTTGAAATGGTAGTGGCTGATCGCTTAGCAAAACCAAATTTTGATTATTGCCAAGACCCTTCAAATTTACCGATAAAATAGCATCTTGCGCTTGTTGTGGTCCGTCTAGGATGTTTGTTCCAATACGGTTGTTTAGAACCTTGTATCCATCAACCTTAAATTCTTTTGTATTGCGCACGCGGACCTCAGCAGACACTTTTCTAAACCGCTCTCCGCGCACAAGATTGTTGTTTATCGCAAAGGCAACTGGCAGCGTTTGGACCTCAGCGTCATAAGATAAACCTATGGCGACCGCTTGTGCTGGTACGGCTGTTGAAAAATTGCCGCTTCCGTCTACGCTTACTGGCTCATGAACAAGCGCATCAGCGATATTTGTCGAAGAGATGGACACAACGCAAGATACGGTCTGCCCTGCGAGGGTTTCAGCGTTGTTCCAGCTTGTCGTACCGCCAGCGTTGTTAGTTCCGCTATAAAAATGATCTAGGTAAATTTCCTGCTCTGTAAGCTTTTCAAGAAATGTCGTAAGTGTTGAACCATCGCTCGCAATGCGATCTACAAGCGCATACAGAGCATTATCAACTTCTATCACACGCCTAAAATAACCATCTGTGGTAAATCTGCTGAAACCAAAAACCTCTTTTTCCGTGTCAATTACTAGGCACACCGCAGTTCCGTCACCGTTAACGATTAAAAGCAAATTGCCTTGTGAGTTTCCATAGTTGGCAATGTAAGCCATATCAATTGGATTATTCACAAGGTCCTGAGAGAGCGTTGTAAGATTGCTAGACTTGTATTGAAATACGTCACTGTCATACTCAATCATCTGTATGGTTTTTCCGTCGTCAGTTATGAAAACTATGTTTTTGTAAAATTCTACAGGTTGCGTAGTATCAATTCCTGGGCTGTTTTGTTGTGCTACGCGTCCCGCTGAAGGCGTTACCGCGTCGTCTCCAACAATTACGAAATGGCTTTCGTTGGTAAAGATGTGAAGGTCGTTTCGCCCTACAATGGAACGAATTGTGTTCACGTTTTGAGTTCCTATTTCCTTGGTCCAGCTGCGATCATCGTCTGCTGTGTCTGTGTCAAAATTCGTGTAGTCGCCACTGCTGCTAGCAACAATGGTTTGTGGCAGGTCGCGTGTGCCACCAAAAATCAGCCTTGATTGATGCTGTGTGACGGTTCTGGGATAACCATGTGCCGCACTCCATATTTCTTCCGCCCAAGCGTTGTCTGCGCTCGTTGTCCCTAGTGAACTTGTGTCTAAAAAATTCAGTACGGTGCCTGTCACCTGTAATCCACTGTTTACAGAAGATATATTCACATAGCCGTCGTTGACTCGCAGACGCACGCCTACATGGTCAGCAGTCCAATAAGATGCTGATCCAGACAGCGTGAGAGTGACCGTACCTGTTGTTCCACTTGGTGTGAGCGATTGCGTGATGTTGAAACGTTCAAATGGAATGCTGTCGAAGGTCATTTCTTCAAGCGTCCAATCGTAATGCGTTAAGCCACGCATTAGCTGATACGGCGGAACATCCTTTTGAACCAAAAAAAGCGCGTCAAATTTTTGACTGGTTTTAAGTTCCGCTAATTGCGCTTCTGTATATGGACAGGTAATTAGATTGTATGTGGCGGCCGTAAGCCCAAGGGCTGTGTTTGCGGTGCCGCTGCCAATAACAATAGCTTGCTGATCGCCTTGGTTCCAAAGCTGTAGATAATTGTCTACAGCTTGCGCTACTACACCTGTCGTAGCTGTGTAAGCGTTTATCTCATCAACTATTGCCGCAAGAGCCAGAGAGCCACTAAAGGTAACCGTTGTCCCATTTATGATTACCGTTTGGCTTGTTGTGACTGTAGGTGACTGCTTCTTGCCAACAACATAAACATCATACGCGCTGTCAAAAACACTTATATCCGAAAAAAATATTTCGAAGCTCTGGTTATAAAAAACGATCACATATTCTTGTTCTGCGCTAAATCCAAACTTGACCAAGCGCACAGCGTTGGGTGTAGCGCCCACTAATCCAAACCCACGGCGTTTGATCAAGCCGCCCTGCGGCAAGACCATCATGTTGTTTACATATTTCGCGCCGCTGGCATATAACGCTATATCGCTTCGAAAATCTAAGTCCGCGCCTATTTCACCGCGTGTAAAGGTGAACTGCGTCGCCCTCATTCTCGCCATGTTAGTACCTCACGCGAACATAGCGACTTGGCGCTAGAGCGTCTTGCTGCGGGTTTTCTCGATTGTCCAACCGTCGCGCTTCAACACGCTGCTGCGCAAGTTCTCCATCTAGCCGCTGCTGGACAGTTCCTATTGCTATAATTGCTTCTTGTGCCGCCACAGCAAGCTCAAGCGCCAACAGATGAACAAAGTAGGCTGGCAAGGATTCTATTGCTGCGCTTTGAACATACTTCGAAAACAGGCGCGTCGTGTTTGTGTATATTTTTCGCTTTTGGATTTGATAACCGTTAACCGCAGCACCGCCTGTATCATAGAAACGCACTGCGTTTAGGTAATCTGCTGGCAGCGTGTACGAATAAATGTAATTAGGGTCTGTGGGCGTTCCTACATCCTGCGCAAGCTCCACGTCTCGTATAGCAAAATTCCAATCTGCGCTTGTCAAAACTTTTTCGTAAATAGGATCGAATAGAACGCTCATTACCTCCGCTTCGCGTGTTTGCTCGTCTAGCGAGGTAATAGTTGGCGCGCCCAGTCTTGTAAGCGCAATGTTGATAATTTCGATATTTGTTTTTGCCATGCTTCTCACCGTTTAATGTATTTATTTAATATGAAAAAAATAAGCCCGCATCGCTGCGGGCTTATTCGTTTGACGGTACTAGAGGTAATAGTTAGTCAAACGTACGCTTAATGGTTAGATTGACGGTCACTGCGCCAGTAGCTGAACCACCAGATGTTGTTAGGTCTACTGTATCATCAGCACTGTATTCCTTACCAGCACCATAGGCGCCAGACATGCGGAATAGACCAGCTGTGTTTGCTGTTGTTGCTGGAACGAAACCGTCAGCATCACTTCCGTCGCCCAGTGTCAACTGAACGCCAGAACCAAGAGCGGCTGTGTAGATTGAAGCATCTACAACCTTTTCGCCCTTTTTAACGGTATACATCTGGACCACTTCGCCAGCACCCTCGCCAGCAAATGTGAAAGCAGAGGAAACGGTTTCCAGTAGGTAGCCGTCTTTAACAGCGCTTGTAGTGTTATCTTGTGTAGCCATTTATCCTCTCCTTATAGTCCGTTCACTTCGACGCGGTAAACGCCGTTAGTTTGAATTGTGACAGCGCCTGCGCTCATTTCACCAAGCACGATGTCTGCGTTATGGGCAGGGGAGTAGTTGATCTTTGGTGTGATATCTCTGCCAATGCCCAAACCTACGCTGCGTTGTGCGTAGAAGAAACCGTAGTGGTTTGTTGCGCTTGCCTTGAAACTGTCTAGCTCTGGAACCTCGATGACGTTGATTCCGTAAACAGTTACGTTACGACGCATGCCATCAAAGTTGCCTTTTGTGCTGTAGTCGCCGCTTGCTACTTCTGTAAGCTGAAGCACATCGCTGAAAATTGCTGGTGTTACAGCAAAGTTCCAAACTTGTGCGCTTGACCAGTTTTGCTCGCCTGCGATTTCGCGTAGGCCAGCCATGCGGGCCTTGCTCATAGCAGCAGCTGAACCTTCACTTGTGTATGTGGTGTTCATTGCTGTGATGATTTCGTTGTCCATGTTTCTGTTCAACTCAGCAACGATACTTTCTGTGTAGCCCTGACGAAGTGAAATGTTAGTCTTGAATTCGTCCAAGCTGTCGATGAAGCGATATGCTTCATAGTTGTTTAGCGTAGCTGTTGCTGAACTGTGTGCGTCGCCATCGCCGCTTAGAATGCTGTGGCGTGCTCTGTTTTTTGTGGATGATACAGTTGAAATGACGGGAAATTTAACCTGACTTCCAACAACACCCATATTTGTCCAAACTGTTGAGCGAAGCATGCTTTCTGATTGCTGTAGGGCATGTGAAAATTCGCTCTGGTATTGGATAATAAATGCGTCTGCTATATCCATAGCCATTTGTTTTCTCCTTGGTTAATTTAATTTCCTGCCAAGGAGTTGTCGTTCTAGAGCGAGGGCTAAAAAGTTATCGTCGCTATCAAAAGGCTCTTTGTCAGTTATTATATTTATGCGGTCAGCGTCGTTTCGATATCCGTTGCGATAGCTCTGCGGCTTTTTTGCGGACCTTATCGCCTTCTGCGTTCTGTATGTAGTAAAGTGGATTGTTGATCGTTTCGCTTAGTTGCGTTTCTAGGTCTGCTACTGGCATTTCGTCAGTTCGCATAACAGACGGCCCTTGAGTGTTTTTAATCATTTGCCAAAGCAGCTTCATCCCTGCTGCGGTTTTAAGCGGACTGGTAGAAAAAACCTCTGCTGGTAGTTTGTTTTCATACATGTAATCCGCAACCTCTTGTAATCGCGCTTGGGTGTTGCTGCCCCAATCCGTTTCTAACTTGGTAAGTTCTGCTTCTTGATCATATGGCGTACCAAACATTTCCATCACGTTATTAAGGCGACTGCCATACATACGCAAAATTTCTGATGCGGCTTCGTTGCTGATGCGATGCTTTTTGAACAGACCTGTAACTTCTTGCTCTTGTTCCTCGCTCTCCCATACAAGCTTCTGCTCTTCAAATACGTCAGTAAAATTGTATGTTTCTGGCGCTCTCGCATGTAGAGTTTTTTCAAGCTCGCTGTTGCTTTTCAAAATATCATTCAGCTTCACAACTCCAGTGTCTTTATCAATAAACTTTTCTGGAACTGTGCTGATGTCAAAAGCCTCTAGCTTGTAGGGGTCTGGCTGCGTTGGAACGCTGATGTCGTCTTGAGGTAGCGTTTCTTGCTGAGGCTCTACGCTGCTTATCAATGTATCGTTTGCTTCAGCCATTTGCGCTCTCCTCATGAGCCGCGTCTTCTGCTAGCTTTCTGCTCTGTCTTTGGCTGCGTGTTTTTTCACGCATCACCTCACGCTGAATTTCTTCCTGTAGCTCTTGCTTGCGTTCTTGGACTTTTAGGTATTTGTCCAAAAGCGCACCAGCTTCTTTGTGAACTTTTTCGTGTTGCTCATATAGTTTTTTCAATTCTTCATTCATGTTCATTCCTTTGTTAGTTCCGCATTCACGATGCGTAAAATTTGCTCAACAAAATCACGCTTGCCTTCACGAAATACGCAAAGGTTTGGATTTAGCTCATCGACTTTGATGTAGGGTTTGTCAGCCAGATCACATAGGCTGTAGATAATCGCATCGCCATAGGCCCCTGTAAGCACATGGAGCCAAGCGTCGTGGATTTCTTGTTGTGAGTACCAGCGATCAGATTTTGCGAGAACCTGCGCCTTTTTGACTGTTTTGTAGCTCATTCATTCGTTCTTTCATTATGCGTTTCCTCCTTGCTGAAGCATTGGACCTAAAGCTTCGCCTAGCTGCTGTAACGCAGGGCTTCCTTGAAGGGCTTGTGCTGCTCCTTGTAGCTGCTCTTGGACTTGCGGAGTTAAACTAGGCTTCATGTCGTTTATGAGGCTTGGTGGAAAATTGGTTTTTTCAAAAATAAATTTTACAAGCTCGTGGACGTTTACCATCTGAAGCGCATGCTGCGAAAACGGCTGTAGCATTTGGAGGGTCTGGAGAATGTTTGTCACTTGCTCCAACTCCAGACCCCTACGCACCACACTCTCCACCACGATGTGTAAGGGACGACCTTCTACCTTGAAATCGCCCATCAGGCCGTTCTTGCCGCAAAGGCGAACGGTGTTGAGGATGATCTCGCGTAGGAACTCGATTTCAAGACGCAGCGCAGCTGGCGCTATAAGCCTAAAAAATTGTGCTTGAAGGGCTGTGATCGCAGTAGCGACGACGCCTTTGACGTTATCTGCTGGTGGGAGCTGCTCTGCGAACAGGCGCTGCCGTACATGCCCCTGAAGGTTTGAAATGTCGTTGTAGGCAATTTGGACATTTCCAGGAAAGTCGATTGGGCGCAGAGCGTCGTTGCGTGAACTGATGATGATGCTGCCAGCTTTGAGTTGCTTGCCTTCAAGCGTGGGGTCTTCTGTTTGCCAAGCTCCTCGCGCAGCAAACTCGCTCGCGTTTAGAAGCTGCTCCACCATCGTGTTGAGGGTTTTGATGTCAGGCAAGCTTTGACGCACTGGACTGTCTCCCCAACAGTCGCCTGTGGCCTTGCGCCAACGGAACACAGTGAACGGCTTATGCCAGGTGTCGTAGCTGCTGAGTTCCGTCCAATCCTTTTCCAGATAGATTGCGTAGTGGCATGTGCCGTCCTTGTTGGGCAGCATGGCCTCAACAAGCGTCACTTGCTCATCTGCGTTCTTTGTCTCTAAGTCACGCACCCATTGCGGAACCTTGCCGTAGTTGTAGGTGACAGCACGCACGGGCACAGAATGGCTGCGGAACACAGTGTCAACGATGCCGCTTCCGTTCTCCATAATGGCAAGCTGCCCAATTGGAACGCTCACGTAGTTGACGCCGTTCTTCTTTTCGTTGAGTTCGATCGCCATACAGCCCACTCCGCTCACCACGCAGTCTGTAAGCGCCTCCGCAGCAGCGACGTAAAAGTTGCTGTCATGGATAATTTCCCAGAGCGTCTGGTTCTCACGCTCTAGCTGTTGCGTCTGATCTGGCGCCACGCCCATATCAAGCACACTCTCGCGCACCTTGATCTCTGCCCAACGACTGTTGTGCGGAATCAGAAAGGTGATGAGGTTGCTGACGAGCGTGTTGACTGCGTTAGGCGCCGTCGCATCGAAAATCAGCGTTCTGTCAGCTGCTTGCTCGTTGTGCTTTTGCGGAGACACCTGCGGAAAGGTGTAGGCGTAGGCATCGTCGATCTCAGAAGCTACATGCTGCTTCTTGCGCTTGGCAGACGCATAACGCTCTTTGACGTTAGCGTATTTCATTACAGCTTGTTAACTCTATTACCTAGCAACGTGTCCATGACACCAGAAAAGCCTCTGCTTTGAAAAGCTGAGCCACCCGTCTTTGACGCCAACCGTTTGCGTTCTTTAGACGCTGCGTCTTTTGCTGACGCCTCGCGTGTTGCTACAGCCTGTACTGGGCTTGGTGGGGGCGGCGGCGCAGATGGTGATGAAAAAGCACACATATCTAATCTCCTTGTTTCATGTATTTATGTAACCTCGCGAAAAACCGCTGGCCTTTTGTCGTTGCGGACAGAATCCAAGTCGTGTTATCCACAAGGGTCCCTGTTTTCATCAAAGAGGTATATCTTGCCTAACAAAATCGTCATTAACGAGAGCGCGCTCAGCAAGGGTGAGCTTCGCAAGCTCAACGCTCTGCGTAAGTCGCTTGGCGAAATCGAAGGCCTAGCAGAGCGTGCGTTTAATGAATGGTACGAAAATCGCCCCAAAGGTGGCGCTGCTGCTGAAAACGACCCCGTAGCAGAAATTATCGAAAGCGCGTTAGGCAGCTACGCCAACGACAAAAAGTTCAACCTTGGCCGTCGTGGCTACACGATCTTCAAGGCCAAGGGGCGCGGCCAAAAAGGCATCAAGGCCGTTCGTAACGACTAGACGTTTTCGTATAGACCAGAAAAACGCCCCTTCGTGGGGCGTTTTTTTATGCCACGACGATATTTGTGAGCGTGGCATTAGCAAATATCCCCCGTTTTGGTGGACATATTAGCGTTCTGTGGGATCATTATGCAATCAACAGAACGGAGCTATTAATGAACAATATCTATCGCAAGCGCATTTCTAATCAGCTCGATAGTCTTTTAATTCAGCAGTTTCACAACGAAGGACGCAAAGTAACTATTTGTCCTATTGGCGCAGCAAAAAACAGCAAGAATTTTGGTAAGCGCGCAGGATACGCACACGGCGTTCGTTGGTTTCGCTAAGGAGCATAAAACAATGTTTATATTCACTACAGCATCGCTAAATCACAAGTACAATCGCACATTCAACGTAGGCAACGACGAGCTAGAAAACGAAATTTACGCTGCTCTTTTGCGGCAGCGTGAAATGGGCGAAGCAAATTTCAAGCGTGAGGTTGACGACGCAGTGCTTATATCGCAGTCGCCCTATTTCGATAGTTTTCCTGCGGAGACGTTTTTTACACTGCTAGTGCGGCAAGCCGTCGCCTACAACACAAACCTGCCTATCGTTCGTAATCCATCCGCTAATCCCTCTCACAACAATGCGGCCTGTGTGTCGCGTGCTGCCTAATGCGTTGGGATTTTCGCCGTACGCAGGACGATTACGCAATCTACCTTCCTGCTCTTCAAAAGTCCTATTTCGCTTCATCTAGCAAAACACATTCAGAAGACGAAAACTGGCTCTACGAGCTATGCGAACAGCATGACTTTTTAAAGGAAAATCAGCTGTTCTATTATCCCTACGCTCTAATGAGCACTGGTCACATAAACCTAGCCACCAAAGACGGTAAGTTCCATGAGGACATGTATCGTAAAAGAGATCGCACCAAAACCATTCTAGTTGGTGACAGTGGCGGTTATCAGATTGGTTCTGGCGCTTGGCCTGCTGATTGGACAAACGAGGACGATAACGCTGCGTATGTCAAACGAACCATGATCCTTGAATGGATGGATAAGTTTTGCGACTACGGCATCACCCTTGATGTGCCGCCTTGGCTGATTGATCACGAAACTTCAGATAGCAGCAAGTGCTACACATTTTCTGACTGCGTTGGCGCCACCAAAATCAACCATGACTACTGGATTGAAAACAGAACAGGTGCTTGTAAGTTTCTAAATGTCCTACACGGTCAGAACAAATCTGACGCATGGTCGTGGTACCAAACTTTCAAGCACTACAGTGACCCAAAACAGTACGCTGACAAAGCTTTTGATGGTTGGTCGTTTGGTGGGCACTACAAAGGCTGGATGCCACACATTACAGACGTTTTAGTTCAGTTATTTCATGATGGTCTGCTGGCGCAGGGAAAACACGACTGGCTTCATTTTCTTGGCGTCTCAACTCTACCAGCTGCTGTCACATTAACCTGTTTACAACGAGCGTTGCGAAAATTTATCAATCCAAAAATCACCCTGACGTTTGATAGCAGCAGCCCATTTCTGAGCGCACAAAAACATGGATGCTATCTCAGTCACCCTAACCTAGTGCACAACGAAAAATGGAGTTTTACATCGAAAAAACTTGATGGCGGATTTTACCCAATTTGGCGCAGCCCTATCTGTAACAGTGTATATGGAGAGCTTTTGAGAACTACAGAAGGCGAAAGAGCAAGCCCAGCTGTTAACAAGCTGTTAGCTATTCATAACTGCTGGCTTATGTTTAACGCATTCCACGCAGCTAACAATTTATACGATAGAGGTAATCGCCCTAAACAGTTCGAAGGTTTTGATATTCAGAAAATCTTCAACGACATTTTTTGTCAGTACGATCTGAACCCTAGCAAGCAAATTATAGCAGACAACTTTGATGCCCTTCGTGCGGTTTCGTTTTGATACGAAAGTTACAAATTGATAAGAAAACCTTTTTTTACAAAAAAAGACCCTAACACAAAACCCTATATAGACTGGCTTAGAAAGCATGGAATCGAAGATGTAAAAGATGAGGACTTCGCAATAGGCGAGTGGGAGCTGTGGCTTACAAAAGCTATGCGTATGTCTAAACGAACAGACGCAAAAATTTTACAGAAAAACTTTTCTCAAAAAGAATTTTTAAAACAAATAGACATTCCAGAAGATGCCAACGAAAGCAGTGATATAGCACTTCAGACATTAGATCTCATAGGAAGAAAGATCGTAAGGCGTTCTTCTTTTGTAGTAATTTCTGAACACGCCGTGAAACGATGGTGGGACCATACGAAAACCATCGCAGATGTTTATAGTTGGATCGCGGCAGAAGAGGACCCTAAGAAGTTACGTGATGAAAACACAGGAGGTGGGGTAACAGCGTTATATCACCCAGACGCCCTGCTATTAGGCGAATGTAGGCGTGGCGAAAACTGTTTAAACTTGTTTGATATCGATACAAAGCGAGAAGGCAACTTTGACCTCCCATGTTTCAGAATCAAGACAGCGATACCAGTAGACATGTTAAACGAATCTCAAACGGCGCGCTGGTACCAACTGAAACAAACCACGGAAAAGGAGACAGCGTGAAGCGTCTCTGACCGTTTAATTGGTAATATGAAAAACGCCCTCCTTCGTGGGGGGCGTTTTTTATAGGTCTATACGATAGCCTAGCTTCACACAGTATTTGGTTTTGTAATCAACAGGCTCTGTGGGTAGTTCAAGCGCACTGTCTATCGCAGCAATTATGTCGCCTCGCTCAATATGCTGAGCGATCCTGTTCAGCTCAGCTGAGCAAACGTGACCTTTAGCGTCAGCGCGTATTTCTTTTGCTATCTGTTTCCACAGGTTCATCGCGCACTGCCCCTAAACGAAAAAATTGCTCGCAGAATTTTTCACGCGCCCCACCTAAATTTTTTTTTCGAAACCCGTGGGTGCCCTGATTTTAAGCGAGCCTTCAGCAAAGAACTCTGGATTTTGGAGCTGATGGTACCTCCAAGCTCGTCGCTCGCGCTAGAGCGTGTGAGCATCTGACCCAAGCGCGAGCATGCGAGCGTGTCGCAGATAAGCAGCAGTTGCTAGAGCGCGTGAGCATCTCACCCAAGCTCATACGGCGCATGCGAGCGTGTCGCAGATGAGCAGCAGCCCAACACGCAGAACCGTAAAAATGTGTAAGAGTACGGTTCTGTTCCGCTAAGCGTCTGTTTTTCCAAGGAAAACGGTCGTCCGCATGTATTGGACACACTACATTCGAAGGGCAACAACAGGGAGCCCTGTAGAATGTGCGTCAGCCAAGCAAAGCAGCAGCAGCTAGCTTACCGCAAAATAGAGCAGCGTATCGCAATACTGCGCGTATTACTGCGCTGTAGCGTTGTTAGCGCAAATACCATTAGCGAGGAAGCAGTAAAAGCTACTGTCGATGAGCTAATTTCGTTCAACATAACGCCCAAAACCCACACAGACGAGCAAATCGTCATAGAATTCAACGCTTTATACCAACTCATCACGCACTCGTTCTACAGCTAAAAGGGCAAGCAAAATGAGCAAGCACGCTAGAATCCTAAGTGATGACGAGTTTGATGCGCTTGTTGCCCATGTGGAGAGCAAGCGGAACGGCGCACGCAATAGGCTCGTTGTGTATCTCACGCATTATGCGGGCATGCGCATTGGGGAGGTTGCGGGTTTGCTACTGAGCGATCTCGTTGGGCGCAGCTACAACGGCACTGCTGATTTCTACGCTGACAACGTGGGCTACACTGTGGTGCCGCAGATTCAGCTGCGTAAGCGTGCTGTAAAGGGCAAGCACGCTCGCAGCGTGGTGCTCAGCAAGCGTGTTAGGGCTGAGATCGTGCGCTACTTTGCGTCCTTACCCTCTATCACGCTCACAGACGCGCTGTGCGTGGGCTACAAGGGGCAGATCACAAACAAGACGCTTGCGCTCATGCTGCGCGACTGGATGCGCGAGCTAGGGCTGTATGGAGCGAGTAGCCACAGTGGGCGTAGGCGCTTCGTTACGGAGTTGCTTGAGCGCGGGACCAACATCCGCACAGTTCAGCAGCTTGTGGGGCACAAGTTCCTAACCACCACGCAGCTTTACGCAGACTGCTTGCCCTCACGCATGTTGGAGGCTGTTGAAGCACTGTAGACGCACGCACATACCAAGCAGCAAGCGCAAGCCTATGGGCTTGCGTTTCTGTCTGAGGCTCACCTAGCATGTGGGCAAGGGGCAGATCTCATGTAGCGGGCAAGAAGGCGCAGCTCGTGCTTGAAAAAAAAGCTGCTCACGTTTGAACGGAGAAGGCGCGTTTAGTCGTAGCAATAGCGACGCCGTTTTACCAACGGCCTTTAACTAAACAGCTATGTAGGGTTTGGAACGCTAGCGTTGTGTTCTGTAACCGTATGTATTTATCTAATGCGCAAATATATTGGCTAATATGAAAATTATTATATTTCTCTCTTGTTTAACGATCTCCTTTTTAGGATTCAACGCATATTGTTTTTCCCAAACAGACATAGGCGATTATGAGTTTTCTGTCTCGCACATTTTGCTAAAAACCGAACAAGAAGCAATTCGTGTTCATAAAATTATCAAAGACCAGATACAGGATTTTCCCACTGCCGCTAAAAATTATTCCATAGGGCCTAGTAAGGTTACGGGTGGATATTTAGGAAAATCAAAATTGAGTGTATTCCCGCCCAACTTCAGAAAAGCACTTAGTGTCTTGGGTA
>Ga0070749_10000604_pt1 | contig 24184 bp, 28 predicted proteins | sample VirMetDEL_Nov_18_FD_75180 | JGI IMG/M metagenome (GOLD analysis project Ga0070749, IMG submission 75180) | Aqueous microbial communities from the Delaware River and Bay under freshwater to marine salinity gradient to study organic matter... | ecosystem: Environmental > Aquatic > Marine >...
CGACTCAGGGTAAAGTCAGGGCAAGGCTCATCACTAAAATTGCTTGAACATTTTATCGCAACTCTAAAAATTAAAGGGTTAGGTCCAGCATCTATCAAAAAGCTAGGACTAACCCATCCAATAGATCTATTTGAAGAACAACCGTGGCATAAACTTGGAGTAAACGGAGAAAAGATTGAAGAAGAGCTTGAACGAGCTAAACTACAACCGTATTCTACAGTACTAGGCGCTCTAGGTATTCCAGGACTCGGAAGAACCGCTGCTAAACTAGTAGTGCAGCATATTCCCGAGTTTCGTTCTTTAAGAGATATTGACGTATTACCGATTAAGGGAATCGGACCTAAAACAATTGAATCAGTTTTAACCTGGCTAGATGATAACGAAGAATGGGTGATGCAACTCCCACTCCAACTAAAAGAAGAAATGTCAGTAACCGAAGTGTTACAAGACAACAAAAAAATCTGTATTACTGGTAAGATGGATATGACTCGTAATGAGTTAGCCGATCATCTTTATCAATATGGATTTAAGTCTACTTCATCAGTTACAAAAGATTGCTATGCTCTAATTGTATCGGATGATAACCAATCGTCAAAGTATAAAAAAGCACAACAGCTGGGAATAAAAATTGTCAACTACTGGCAAAATAAAAGTGCTGTACTAAATGGCGATTTTTAATAGATTTTTTATAGAAGCAAAAACGTAAATACATTCATTTTAATCTTGCTTCTAATTAAAAAATCTCTTATAATCTAAACATAGTCAAGAAGACAACAACTTCTTGAGTATCAACTCTAAATCTTAACTTTGTAATGAGGGAATCTAAATGAGTAAGTTTGAATATACAGAAGATATGGAAGCTCGTATGCATGATGTATGCGCTTCAGGCGTCACGGAAGAAATTATCGAAGAGCTAATGAGCGAGTTCGATTTTCCACGGCGCTCGGTTACTGCCAAGCTGCGTAAGCTCGGCTTTGATGTTCCTAAGAAGCCAGGCGCTGCCCCGGTCTTCTCACAGGAAGAGACTGACGCTCTTGCAGACTATCTACAAGCCAATTCTGGCACGATGACTGCTGAAGAAATTGCTGCTAACTTTGCCGATGGTAAGTTTACAGCTCGTCAGATCAACGGTAAGGCTCTTTCCATGGAAATGACTTCACATGTAAAGCCCGCCGATAAGAAGGTAACTCCACGTACCTACACCGCCGAAGAAGAGGCTCAGATTGAGTCACTCGTCGACGAAGGTGCTTTCCTGGAGGACATTGCTGAGAAGGTGGGTAAGCCAGTTAACTCAGTTCGCGGTAAGCTTCTTTCTATGGGTCGTCTACAAGACGTTCAGCAGAAGAATAAGAAGTCCGCAAAGACAGATCCTTATGAGGGGATTGAGGATCTACTTGACCAAACTGTTGAAGAGCTTGCTGAGCACTTTGACAAGACAGTTCGCGGTGTTAAGACCGTTCTAACTCGTCGTGGTCTTTCTTGCGCTGACTACACACCCAAGTCAGTGGCTGAGTAATCTCAGACCTTCTTAACTAACTGGGGGGACAGTAGTGCGCTATTGTCCCCCCTATTGGTATTTAAATGGAATCTCTTAATCTATCAGAACTAGAAGATGAAACAATAGATTATATACTAGGACTAGATCCTCCCGCTAGAGCCGCTTACTTTGCAAGTTTAGTAAAATCTTTTTATCCTAAAGTAGAAATACAGTCAATAGAATGGCAGCACCTTATGGAAGCATATGCTGCTTCTTGGTATGCCGAAAAGATATATCGTTATAATCGGTTTTTTAATGAGTCTTTTACTGCCGTTTATACAGAAACAGGGCTAATTAGAGACATAGTTCTTGATATTTATTTTAATGATGACGATTTGATCGTTCACTAACAAACTCATCTTGCTATTTGGTTTGACATATGTTATACTCTACAAAATGGAGGAATAAATGGCTCGACCACTAACAAAATCAACAGAAATTACAGAAGCTAAAATTCGTCAAGTTATTTGGATGCTTGAAAAAGCAAACAAAACGAAGAAAGAATGCTGTGAGCATCTTGGTATTGCTTATAATACTAAGAGACTACAAACAATTATTGATGATTTTAGGGCTAAACAAGATCGAGAAGTAGCGCTAAAAAAGCTTGCTAAAACAAAAGTATTTAATGATGCTGAAAAAAGCGGGATAGTTAAAGACTATCTAAATGGAGAAACGCAAACAGCTCTTGCAAGACAGTATCATGTATCTCCACAAAGAATTAAAAAGATTTTAATAGAGATGAACGTGCCAATTAGAGCACGCAGTAAAAAAGCACAACCAACCGTAGATCACGTAGTTCAAAATTTAGATATAAAGTTTAAAATAGGAGATAAAGTATTTCTTCCACGTTCTAATGACTATGGCGTGATTAAACAAGTTTTTGATGAAGATTACATAGACTATTTACGGGAACCAAGACGTCGTAAATACGTAGAGCTTCATGCTTTTGAAGCAGCTAAAAAGAAGCATGGAGAAGAATTTGAAGGAAAAGAAGATATACACTGGAATATTTACTGGGAATATGATAATGGTAGTGAGTGGAAAGAGTTTGCTATAAAAGAAAAAATTAATAAAGTTGAGTCTATAATCGAAGAAACAGGTAGGGAGTATTACCGTATCTGGATTCAAGGAGATCATGGACATTTTACTGACGAAGTCAGACAAAATCTTTATCCAGTAGTCACACAATAATGGCATTAGATTTACAAAAAATTACTCTGCGTAGATTATTGGATACGCAGAGCCATGAACTATATTCTAAGATATCTGGTGATTATTTTACCGGAATAAATCGTGTTATCTATGATAAAGTACAAACATTTTATAAAGCAAATTTACGTCTTCCTAGTATAGAAGAATTTCATATTATTCGTAAAGATGAAGTACTTCAACAATATCTTGATACAGAAATCATTTCTGAAGATAATGTAAATGAAACAATTGCTAATGAGTTTTTGCTTTCACAATTACAAGATTATTTTATTCGAGAAGAGACTATTGACTTTTTAGATAAATTTGTAGATTCTCTTGATAATTTAGAAAAAATAGAAATTGTAGATAAATTTCAATCACACTTATTACACCTTAATTCTGCAATACCTTACGATGATGAGCTTTATGATGTGGCAGAACTTGAGTTTTTTCCGTCTGAAGATGATTTTCGTATTTTTCCAACAGGATTATCTGCTGAATATGATTCTGTTAATGGGGGTTTTGCTACACAAGAACTAGTATTGTTGGGTGGTCGCCGCGGTTCTGGTAAATCTATTATCTCTTTAAACCTTGCTTTAAATAGGTTTTTAGAAGGTAATACTGTATCTTTTTTCTCAATTGAAATGCGGTACAAAGAAGTTTATGATAGAGTGCTTAGTATTATTTCTGGCGTTCCTTTCTTAGATTTATTTAGAAACAAACTTAATGACGGGCAAAAAATTCAATTAGCAGAAGCAAAGTTTAAAAACTTTTATGAAGAGTCTGATTTAGTTAAAAATCTTTTAGGAGAACTAAAACAGAAGAAAGATTTCAAAAAGTTTGAAACAAGAGTTAAAACAGAAAAACCAAAACTAAAAGATCATAGATTATTTTTAATTGATGATGAATCTCTAACTCTTAATCGAATTGATCATTATTGTAATATGTTTACAAATAAATACCCAGACTATAATATGGCAGTAGTAGACTATTTAAATATCGTAAAACACCCAGATCAAAAGAACTGGACTTCTCAAATTGAAATTGCAGATAATCTAAAATCTTTAGCGCGTAAACATGATGTGACAATGCTAACACCTTATCAAATTGATGCGACGGGAGAAGCTCGTTTCGCAAAAGGCATTTTAGATGCTGCAGACAGAGGTTTAAACTTTTTTCCACCGCCTGAGAATGAGCAACGAGAACAAGAAAGCAAACTAACAATTCATACTACTAAAATTCGTAATGGTAAACATATGAGTTTTGATGTGTATATGGATTGGAGCTGTGTTAAAATTGACCCTAATCAGTCTGCAATAATTAATGAAAAACCTCATAATTCTGTAAAATTTGGCTCTAATAAAGAAGAAGGGTCAAAAGACTTATAAAGGAAAGTACTTATGATAGCCGTTAGATATCAGACATATACTATAGAAGATAGAGTCGCAAATAAAGATTTAGATCTTCTAAAACAGTATGTAGAAGATATTAAAAAAACATATAAAGGACCTTTTGTACTAGTTACTGGAGACTCTTGGTCTGCGGGAGAATGGGATATTGATAAAGGAATAGAATGGGTAGCAGACCATTCTATTGCAAAGTATTTAGAAGATAATCACAGAATAGCTAGTTGTTGGGCAGCTAACCCAGGTCATGCAGATTTAATGAGCTTAGAACTAACCCATAGATATCACCATCTTTTTGATTATGTTGTATTTGTAAAATCTTGTTCGTCGAGAGCGTTAAGATACCTAACAGAAGAACAATTAGAGGCTATGCCTGATGCAAATATTTTCAATCAATGGACGAACCATTCAAATCTTATTTATAAAGAATTATCTTTATTACAAAATAAATTAATTTTAATAGGGGGATTAAATAAGATAAATGGAGAAGGATTAAAATTAAATACCTTTATGACTATTCCTTCTATTATGGAAGAATATGATCAAGAATATAAAGCATCAGAATGGTTTGGTGATGAAGATGCTTGGGATATATATAAAAAATACTCTAAATTTCAAAAATCATTACTAGAAGGAATGGAGCATTTTTATAAACAAAAATCTTACTTGGCTTCTAAACCAGAATTATATAGAGCGGGTAATGACAAATACCATCCTAATAGAACAATTCATAAAGATTTAGCAGATAAAATTGCTAAAGAAATTAAAAAATACCATTATTTATAAACTATGGCAGGCAAGTTAAATGGATATAATTGATATTTTAGATAAACGCGGGGTTAATTATCAGAAAACTAATAATCCTTTTGAGATATTAGTTAAGTGTACTTCTGGCGAGCACGAAGATAATAAGCCCAGCCTAAGTTATAATCTAGATAAAAACATATTTAACTGTTGGAGCTGTGGGTTTAGTGGAGGACAAACTAAGTTTCTTCAAAGTATTGGAGAATATACTGTTGTTACGTTTGATAGTAAACAGCCATATAAAATTGAAAAATTACGTCAAAAAATTAAAAAAATTTCATATAATATACCTTTAGAACTCCCAAAACAAAGACGAGACTATTCTCAAAGATTTAAAGGAATATCAAGTAGAATATTTAAAGAGTTTGATGCTTTTACGTGTAATGATACTAAATTAATTAATTATTTATGTATTCCTGTATATCAAAGAGGTGTTTTACAATTTATTGAGGGTAGGTATACATTAGATTCTACTAATAAACCTAAATATTATAGACAACCACAACACGCTTCTGTTTCTAACATCTTATTTCCCTTAGATAAAATAACAGATAAAAACTCTGTTATATTGGTTGAGGGTATTTTTGATATGCTTAACATGTGGCAACTTGGCTATACTAATACGCTTTGTATTTTTGGAGCTAATAATTTTAATGAAAAGAAGGTAAACCTACTTGATTCTATTGGAACTACTCGTGTATATATTATGATGGATGGAGATATTGCGGGTAGAAAAGCAGCAGAAAAAATATTAAAGTTCTTGGATTATAGTAATATTTTTGCTACAATAGTAAAAGTTCCTGAAGGAAGAGATCCAGGTAATATAACTAAAGAAGAAGTTAGGATATTGTTCGATGAGTGATCTATGTTTTGTTTTTGCAAGTGCAGCGGAAAAAACTCCGCATAAGACAATTAATAAATATATAACCGATGTAGAATATGACGTAAAATTTTTATCATCTAGCTCAAAAGAAAAAATCTTAAAGAAAGATATTGATCTTAACTTAGAAGAATTAAATAAATATAAACTCATTTGTCCAGTAGGCGCAGAATCTTTAAAGTATACCGCTGGTATTACTGGTATTCAAAAATATAATGGAATTCATATTGAGAAGAAGTATCTTCCAATTATGCATCCAAATATGACTATATTTAAGCCACAGCTTAATGACGATATTATTGCTGCCTTTGGTAAAATTAAACCTATTCTATCCGATGAAACTTTAGAGACACAAGTAGATAAAAACTATGATTCACTTGATTCTCAAGCTAATTTTAATAAATATCTTCCACAATTAGAAGCCGCAAATACTATCGTAGTAGATATTGAGACGTCTAGCGTAAGTCCTTATACTGGCACAATTCTTGGTATTGCTGTATCTACACGAGAGCACCAAGGTTTGTATATATCTAATCGTGTAGCTGAAAATAATCTCGAAACTCTTCATAATATTTTTTATACAAAAAAATGTATTTTTCACAATGCAAAATTCGATATTCATTATCTAAATCATCATTATAAGTTTGTGTTTCCTGATTGGGAAGACACAATGCTTCTTCATTACTGTTTAGAAGAATCAGTAGGAACGCACGGTCTTAAGCCATTGGCAATGCGTTTTACTGATCTTGGTGATTATGAACGTGAACTAGATGAGTATAAAAAGACTTTTGCAAGAAAGCATAAGATTAAACTAGCAGACTTTAGCTATTCTATGCTTCCTGAAGGTATTTTAGCTCCTTATGCTTGTAAAGATGCTGATGCTACTTTTCAACTATATAATAAGTTTAAGCCTCTTGTAGATAGAAGTAAAGAATTTACTCAGCTATATACAAATATTCTTAAGCCTGCTACAGACGCGCTAATGACTCTTGAGCGTAATGGCGGTCCTATTAGTATGGAAAAACTATTATCGCTTGACGAAGAATATCAAATTGATATCGAAGAGTGTATGGCAGAAATTACTCTACATCCTGACGTTCAAAGATTTGAACGAGTATTTGGAAAAACATTTAATCCAAATAGCACTGTTCAGTTACGAGAACTTTTTCAAACAGTTTGTGGAATTAAGCTAACAAAAAAGACGGCTACAGGCGCTGCAAGCGTAGACAAAGAAGTATTACAAGAAATTAATCATCCTTTAGCTCGCGCTATTCTTGACTTACGAGAAAAAAGTAAAATGTCTGGAACTTACCTATCTAATATAGTTAAAGGGGTAGATAAAGACGGTCGTCTTCGTTCTGGTTTTAATATTCATGGAACAACTTCGGGTCGTCTTTCTTCGTCAGGTAACTTAAACTATCAAAATATTCCTCGCGATAATAAAGACATTAAGAAAATTTTTGCAGCACGTCCAGGTTACAAAATTGTTCAATGTGACTTAGGCACTGCTGAGGTATATTATGCTGCTATTTTAAGTGGAGATTCTTTTCTACAAAAAGCATTTATTGAAAAGCTTGATTTCCATTCCTATGTAGCTAAACAAATGTTTAAGCTAGACTGCGAAGTAAAGGAAGTTAAATCACAATATCCGGCACAGCGACAGTATGCCAAAGCTATTACTTTTGGTATCATGTATCAAGCAGGTCCTGCTAAAATTGCAGAAACAGTTAATAAGGATGCGAAAGCAGGAGAAGAGATTAGCGTACCTCAAGCAAAACAATTTATTAGTAAGTATTTTGGTGAGGCTCGTTCCTTAAAGAAATATATTGATGCTTCTAATAGACAAATAGAAAGTCATGCGTATATTTATTCTTTCTTTGGTCGTAAACGAAGATTACCAGAATCTAAATCTCAAAACCCTGGTACAGCAAAACACGCAATTCGTTCTGGTGTAAACTTTCTAGTTCAGTCTGTTGCATCTGATATTAACATTCTTGGTTTAATTGATTTAATTAGTTGGATTAATGAAAAAGGATACGAAAAGGATATTTTACCTTTTACGGTAGTTCATGACTCTATTGTATCAGAAGTTAGAGAAGATTTACTAGACGAATATATAACAAATGCAAAACGCTGTATTCAAACAGATAGAGGATTAACAATTCCTAATTGTCCTATCAAAGTAGATTTTGAGGTTGGAACTACTTGGGGTGAGTTGGAGGAATATCATAGATAAATTTTATGACATAGTATTTCCCTTATTTGCTCTTAAAAAAGAGCCGTATGAGTTGGTATTTGATCATACTACTATAAAGGTTAGAAGAACAAGAGATTCTCATCTAGAAACAGTAGACGATAAAAAATTACAAGGTGATTATTTTGCTAGATTAATACAAATGCCTAAAAGATTAAAATTTGATTATACTTGTAGAAACATACAAGACTGCATTTATAGTAAAATTGTTTGGGGAGTAGATAAGAAAGCCAAAATACATCATTTAGATTTTAAAGAACCTTATCCAGCACGATGGATGCCGATTGAAAGAACCAAGAACAATCTTATTTGGATTAAAGGAATATCATATCCTTATGAGTTAAACACAAAAGAAAATTTACAAATTACAGAAAAGACATATGCAAGAGTTGTAAAATATTATAATGAATGGTATTTATACGGTTTTTCTACAGAACCAAATGATGTAAATAAATATGAATTAATATGAGCGGTAAAATATTATTTTTAGCAGATATTATTGAACAAAAAATACGTAAAGAGAAAGAACTTTCTTTTTATGAAAAAGAATTAGAAAAATTGAAACAAAAGATGGAATATTTAGAAAAAGACATACTTGTTACAAATATTATTATAGACGCAATTACAAATGAAAAATTACAGATAAACGGTAATATAATTACACTTATAGAAGAAGAAGAAAAAAATGAATGAAGATGCCTTAGAAACAACAATTTTTGAAGACGGAAGCCGAATTTTTAAAGTAAACGGACATGATGTTTTTGGGTACTGTAGATACTTGCCTTTTTATCGAGACTGTGTTGAAGTAGCTAAAGATGGATGGCATTTTGTAGAAGTAGGTAGTTTTTTAGGACAATCTTCTTGTGTAATGGCATATTATATAAAAAAAAGCGGTAAAGATATTAAATTTGATTGTGTAGACTTATTTGAGATAAGTGACTACTCAGACGATAAACACGAAGAGTATGTAAAAGAACACGGAGGTGATTTTTTTAAAGCTTTTTTGTATAATATTGTAAAAGCAGAAGCAGATAATTATATAAATACTATTCATAAAGGACATTCTGTTAACGCTGCTGAAGAATATACAGATGATTCTTTAAATATGGTATATTTAGATGCCTCACATGAAACTTTAGATTTGTATTTAGATATGAAGGCATGGTATCCTAAGCTGAAAGAAGGGGGAATATTTGCTGGGGATGATTGGGATCATCAAGGAGTTCCAAAAGCGGTGGCAGCTTTTATGATAAATAATAATATTCCGCAGGAAAAGCTTAATGTTGCTTCTTACGGAACCTGGTTTTTTAAAAAATGAGAGATTGATTTATGAAAATAGGTTTTACTTGTAGTGCATTTGATTTACTACACGCAGGACACGTACAAATGCTTAGAGACGCAAAAGATCAATGTGAATATCTTATAGTTGGTTTACAAATAGATCCTAGTATAGATAGAGCAGATAAAAACGCACCAATACAAACAATTATTGAAAGATATACACAACTTAAAGCAGTTAAATATGTTGATGAAATTATTCCGTATAGTACAGAACAAGATCTAGAAGATATACTACAAATGTATAATATTGATGTAAGAATACTAGGCGAAGAATACCGCGATAAACCCTTTACAGGAAGAGACATTTGTAGAAAACGTGATATAAAACTATTCTTTAATAAGAGAGATCATCGTTTCAGTTCCAGTGATTTAAGAAAGAGACTCAGTAATTAAAAAATGAAAAGTGATGTAGGAACAATAATTATATTAGACAAAATATACATTAAAAAAGAAGAAGTATATGATATAGCTTCTTTAGAATCTTTGTATACTTATCCTGGTCCAGATAAAATACTCACTACTATTTTAGAGTCTGACACACATTTTATCGTTCCTAGTAATTCTTATCATAAATTAAATTATAAAAAAGTTGTAGACAAAAGAAATTATGAAGAATCAAAAGAAGAATTTTCTTTTAGTGGTAAGCTTCGTTGGGAGCAGCAAGAGGTTGTAGATAAATTTTTTTCTCGTGGTCGCGCTAGATCAGGTATTATTCAAGCGCCGTGTGGTTGGGGAAAAACATATACTGGATGTAGTATTATTGCTCGTAATAACTTAAAAACTCTTATTATGGTGCATACTAAATTACTATTTAGACAATGGATAGAAGAGCTTGAAAAACAAATTCCTAACGTAAAAATAGGAAAAATAGGTGATGGTATTTTACAAGTAGAAAACATTACGGTAGGTATCTATAAAAGCGTTTATAACAATCTATCTGAATTAAGAAATGCTTTTTCTATGGTAATAGTAGACGAGTGTCATTTATGTCCAGCAGAGTTATTTTCTACAGCTCTTAATAACTTAAATGCAAAGATAAAAATAGGAATTTCTGCTACTCCAAAACGAAAAGACGGAAAACACGTATTTTTAGCAGACTACTTTTCTCCTTTTTTAGTAGAAGCTAGAGACCCAAATAAAGCAATTGACCCTAGTGTTGAAGTAATTAGAACTGATTTTAGATTTCCTGTAATTGATCCAAAACGAGATTGGTCCAGACAACTTAATAAACTTTGTTCTAACCAAGATTATTTACAATTTATTGCTAATACAGCCATTAATAAAATAGCTAATAATCGTTGTCCTTTAATTTTAGGAGAACGAGTGCAGATGTTAAAAGATTTACAAACACTAATACCAGAAAGTGTATGTTTAATTGGAGAAACAGATGAATCAACTAGAAAAGATGTTCTTTCTAACGTTGGAGGAAAATATAAAGCTGTGTTATCGACTAAGCTTTTTGATGAGGGTATTAGTTGTCATAGGTTGGATACATTGTTTCTTACTTGCCCTAGCAATAATCCTGTTAAGCTTGAACAACGAGTGGGTCGCATCATTCGTGAACACCCTGATAAATGCAACCCCCTCATTGTAGATTTTTGGCTAGCGGGACCGATAGTTAGTAGACAACAAACTAAAAGATTAGATTGGTATAGAAATCGTGGTTACTACCTACTTTAATTGGATTGAATTAAGTCGTATAGCACGTCGAGACCCTGCTGCAATTGTAGTCTTGACATATGCTCAAACAAAAGATTATAATGAACCATTAGCTTGGGGAGGTAAAAATTTATTACAAATTCTTCGGATTAATCATGTTCCTATGTTTTTATTCCAATCAGGTATATTAAACTCCGTAAAAGGTAAAATTACTTGTACATATAAAACAGAAGATCCGCAGTGTTACATAAAAAATACAAAATTTCTTACATATAATGTAAGTGCCTATGACAAAGCTCTCTACATTAGAGCATTAGCTTATAGACGAATTTCAGAAAAAGAAGATAAAATTCCAAGAATGTACTTTGGAGAAATTAAACCTAACCCTTTTATTACTTACGATGATGATTTTATATATTTTAGATACGAGTCCCTGGTATCAGGGAATTAATCCTATAAACAGAACTAATGTTCAACAAGAAAGGATACACAACAATGGTTTCATGGGATAATGCAAAAGGAAAGAAAGCTACCAATTCTGGTGGACAAAGAAAAGAAATTGAAAGATTAACTTTACCTATTGGTGATACTAAAGTTAGGTTAATCGGTGACGTAATGCCGCGGTATTGTTACTGGGTTGTTACTACTGAAGGCAAAAAGATGCCTGTAGAGTGCCTTGAGTTCAATAGAGAAACAGAAGCGTTTAGCTCTTCTGCAGAAAATCCTTTTAAGGAAATTGACGAAGCTGTTTATTCTGATAAACCTCAGTTTTCTTATGTGTGTAACGTAATTGATAGATCAGACGGTAAAATTAAACTTTTTGATTTACGTTCTACTATCTATGCGCAGATTGTGGACTATGCTACGAATCCTGATTATGGTAATCCAGCAGATCCAGAAGATGGTTATGATATCACGATTAAGAAAGAAAAAACGGGGCCACTTCCCCAAAATGTAAAATATACTTGTATCCCTGCAAGAAGCAACTCTCCTCTATCTGACGCTGAAAAAGAGCTTGAGCTTTTTGAGCTATCTCGAATCTATAAGCGTCAGACCTATGATGAGCAAAAAGAATGGTTACTTCAAAACACTTCTTATTTTGCTGGAGAGGTGGGAGACGAATTTAAAGCAACCGATGAAGGAGTTGATGATTTAGCATGAGTAACAAAAAGTCTTTAAAAGACTTGATTGCTGCTGCTCCAGAAGGTATTACTGTAGACGAAACCCCGAAAGAAACTAGTAAAAAGTCTTTCGGGGCTTTCGTAAACGTAGAGGGTAATCAAGCTCAAATTGATTTAAATAAATTAAGAGAGTATGAAATATTTTTTGCCACTCCTTGTTATGGAGGGTTAATTACCGATCAATATTTTTTATCTATATTTAGAACCTGCCAGGTACTAATGCAACATGGTATTAAATTTAGAATTACAACACTACGTAATGAAAGTTTAGTAACTCGGGCTAGGAATATCCTTTCTGCAATGTTCATGGAAAGTACTGCTAGTCATTTATTTTTTATTGACGCTGATATTGAATTTGATGCAGAATCTATTTTAAGAGCATTAGCATATGATAAAGATATTTTAGCAGCGGCTTATCCAAAAAAAGCCCTACCTATTCAATATGCTGTTAATTTTAAATTTTTAAATCCAGAAACAAAACAAATTAGAATGGAAAACGGAGCAGTAGAAGTACTAGATGCTTCAACAGGATTTTTCTGTATTAAGCGTCGTGTGTTTGATAAGATGAGGGCAGAATATCCAGAACTTCATTATAAAAATGACTCTAATATTGATCCTATTTTTAATAAATACTGTTATTCATTTTTCGATACTATACACGATCCTGATGATAATCGTTATTTATCAGAAGACTATACTTTTTGCAGACGTTGGCAAAAGCTTGGCGGTGAGATATGGTTAGATGTAAATACAAAACTTAATCATGTTGGTTCCTATACTTTTGCTGGAGATGTAAGCAAAATTGTTAATAGATAAAGATTAGCTATGCAAAAATTGCATACCTATTATGCAATGTTCTACTTTATGTTGCAACGCAAAAAAAATTAATCTTGCACTGTCTTTTATTATTTGATATACTTTCAAAAGTAACGATAAGTTACTTATAAGAAAGGAAAAAAGATGTGGTCGTACACAGAAGAAGAAAATAACTGGTTAACTAAAACAATAAAGTATTTTGAAAAAGCAGGAGCAGACAGAGCAGAAAAAGAATTACGTAAGTATCACAGTTTTTATAGCCCTACTCATCCTTTAAATTTTAATAAAAAAGAAGTACGTTAATGTTAAGTTACTATCAATTATTATATCAGGCATACTTTAAAGAAAAACACTCCCTCCGTAAGTAAAAATTTTATTGCATCCTCGTTATTAGTAGTATATAATATAATATATTAATAACGAGGCTTGCAATGAAAATATTACACTCAGCCGATTGGCACATTCTATTACACAAAAAGAAAGTTCCTTATGAATGGCAAATTAACAGATTTAAGTCATTCTTTAGAAAATTAATAGCGTTAGAACAATCTTGTGATATTCACATTATTGCGGGAGATGTTTTTGATAAGAAACCAGAACCTGATGAAATATGTTTATTTCTAACATATATAAATTCCGTAAACATTCCCACCTATATAATCCCTGGTAATCATGAAGCAACAAAAAGAGGGGAATCTTTCTTAGAACACTTTACACAAGAAAATGCTATTAAAAATCCAAACGTACATCTTATTACTAAAAATCAACGCATTGAAATTAATAACACTTGGTTTCAATTTTTTCCATATGGAGAAATGCAGATTGATAATTTACCTAAACCATATGATCAAGATATACTGGTCACTCACATTCGAGGGGAAGTACCGCCTCATATCACTGCAGAGTATGATTTCGAGAAACTTCGTCCCTGGAAACTTATTTTACTCGGGGATCTTCACTTTGCTCATAAGTACTTGGATTATCCAGCTTATTATCCTGGTAGTCCTGTTAATGTAACCTTTGATAGAGACGAAAAAAGAGAATACGGAATTAATTTAATTGATTTTAAATCTATTGATAATTATTCCGTAGAGTTTATAGATTTAAAACTACCAAAGCTATTACGAAAAACCATTTCTGTTAATGATAATATGTTAAAAGACTCTTTTAATCATATAATGTATGAAGTAACAGGGTCTGTGGATGAGTTATCTAAAATTAAAAATTCAGAACTATTAGATAAAAAAATAGCAACTAAGGTAACAGAAGACTCAAAGCTAGATTTAAAAGATAAATCTATAGTTGAAGAGCTTGAGTTATATCTTAAATTTGTTAAAATTAAAAATATAGATGATATATTAAAAGACTTTAAAGATTTAAATTTACATGCACAATATTGATTTATCTTTAAATAGGGTATTTTGGGAGTATGCACAAACAAAATCATATATGAGACCTACAAAAGGATATTACTGTCATTCTGAAATTCCTAGTCTTGGTGTTTATGTTACCGCACCACACTACAAAAATTGTAGTAAAACTATCCGAGAAGACTATTTTAAAATTGTAAGTGCTTTTGCTGATAAGTATAAAGACTATAAGTTTGTTTTGGGTTTAAGTGGTGGCATTGATTCAGAAGTTTGTGCAGAAACATTTTATCAACTAAATATTCCTTTTACAGCTATTAGTTTAAGATTATTTAACGGAGAAAATGATTTTGATTTAGTGTATGCAGCTAAATATTGTAAAGATCGCGGTATAAAGCATAAAGTAATTCCTTTATCCTTTGATGTGTTAATAGAAAAAGTAGTACCAAAAGCTGTTAAATATGGACAGTTTACACACTCTATTAGTCAAGTAGCATTAACTTATTTATTTGAATTTATAAAACCTAATGAGATATTAATAAATAGCGGTCACAATCCAGATTATTATAGTTCTTTAGGATTAGGTTGGTGGGAAGATTCTCCTAACTATGTAAAATACGCTATTAACACAAAGAATAAATTTATCACTTTTACCAGCTTAGAACCAATCTTCTGTCATTACGCAAAAAATTACGATTCTTCCCAGCCAGGAGATAAAAATAATAATTTTCTCTATGAGTCATACGATAATTTACCAGAAAGAATAAAAAGAACTGGGTGGGAAAATAGTAGCAAACAAACAATAGAAGGCACAGAGTTTTTACGGGAAAAATGTAATAGGGCACACCAAACTTTTATTACGTGGAAAAATCTTACATTAAGATATAAACAAACACTAGAAAAAGAACTAGATAAACACCTATTAGAAAATAAACAATGGGAACTATATAAATTATTAACAGGCGCTAAATGGCTAGTATAACATTAAAAAATTTAGAATTTTCAAACATGTTTTCTTATGGAGAAAACAATAAAATCTCTCTTAATAACAATAAAATAACACAACTCACTGCTCCCAACGGTAGTGGGAAGTCTTCTATTGCTATTATTCTTCAAGAAACCCTATTTAATAAGAATATAAAAAGTATTAAAAAAGCAGATATATCAAATCGTTATAGTAATAATACTTCTTGGACATCTAAACTTTATTTTAGTGTAGATGATAAAGATTTTAGTATTAATATTAAAAGAACAGGCGCTAAAAGTGAAGTATATTTTTATCAAGAAAGTCCTGAATATATTGATCTAACGGAGCATAAAGTACTAGATACTTATAAGAAAGTACAAGACATTTTAAATTTAGATTTTGAAGTATTTTCTCAATTAACGTATCAGAGTTCAATTGATTTACTTGAGTTTTTAAAAGCAACAGATACTAATCGTAAAAAGTTTTTAATTAATTTATTTAATTTAGAAAAGTATGTAAAGATAGGAGAAACTTTAAAAGTAAAAAGTAACTCGTTAGATAAAGAACTAGCTATTTTGCAAGGAGAGCTAAAATCAATTGAAGACTTTTTAAATAATACAAGTATTTCAGATAAAATACAAGAAGTTGTTGTCCCAGAAACAGATGAAGCACTTATTAAAGAATTAGGAGCTATTGAAACAGAGCTACGAGTATATGAATCAACTTGTAAAAAAATTGATGTCAATAATATGTACATACAAGAAAGAAAAGCTCTTAAATTTGATATGGCAGCTAAAAAACCTGAAGGAGGACGAGAATTATTTAATGCTCTTGAAGAGTTAAAAAGAGATGCCAGATCTAAAGATTCTGATAGAAAAAGATTAGAAAGCTCTTTAAAGCAACTTGATTTAACAGATACTTGTTATGCTTGTGGTCAACATATTGATAATTCAAAAGCTAAAGAATTACAAAGAAGCTTAGACAAAGAATTACTAGAAGTAAATATTTCTTTAGACAATCTACAAAAAGAAATAGAGTATGCTAGAGATGTTTATTTATCATATAAAGACGATGCTCAAAATTATGAAATAAACCAAAAAGCTATAGAAAAATTTGAACAACTAAGTCAAGTTATTGATGAAACTATTCCTACAAATTATCCTAATTTTGGAGACTTAGAAACTAAAAAGAAAAACTTAGAACAACAAGTTAAATCTCAAGCAGAAATAAAACAAAAAGCAATAGACCACAATCAACAAGTTGGTATACATAATGCTAAGGTAGATGCCCTAATTGAGCAAAAAGAATCATTTTCTTCTAGACAGCATAGTATAAAAAATGATATTATTAATCTTTCTAATAAAGTTGCAAATTTAAATGTACTAAAAAAGGCATTTAGTACCTCAGGAATTGTTGCTTTTAAATTAGAAAACCTAACTAAAGAATTAGAATTAGCAATTAATCGTTATCTAGCTTCTTTGTCAGATGGACAATTTCAAGTTTCGTTTAAATTAGATAAAGAAAAATTAAATATTGTTGTCTCTAACAATGGGGTTGACACTCCTATAGAAACCGTATCTGGAGGTGAATTTAGTAGAATTCAGACCGCTATACTCTTAGCAATTAGATCTTTGCTAGCTAAACTTGGCGGTAGTAGTGTCAACCTACTTTTCTTAGACGAAATTACAGGTGTTCTAGATGATGAAGGTAAAGAAAAACTAATTGAAGTACTTCGTGAAGAAGATGATTTAAATGTATTTTTAATTTCTCACGATTTCACACATCCTATCATTGATAAAGTATCAATAGTAAAACAAAATAACATAAGCAGTATCCAATAACGATGTGTCGTTTTGGATAACTTTAAACGAGTTTAAGGAGAAATAAATGTTAGCACCCGGAAAATTTCCGATTACGTTCGCTTTGCGAAATTCATTCAAAGAAGAGCTTAAATCTAAACCAGTAAATTGGGGATATGGAGGTTTATCAGAATTTACTTTCTATCGTACCTATTCCCGTAAAAAATCAGATGGAACCATGGAGACATGGGCAGACTGTGTTATTCGAATTATTGAGGGTATGTTCTCTATTCTCAAAACTCACTCTGTATCCTCTTATATTACCTGGGACGAAAAACGTGCTCATAAATTAGCAGAAGAAGCAGCTACAAGATTACTTGATTTTAAATGGATGCCTCCTGGTCGTGGTCTTTGGATGATGGGTACCCCTTTTATTTGGGAAAAAGGAGGCGCAGCTCTTAATAATTGCGCTTTTGTATCTACAATTGATATTGATGCAGAACTTTCTAAATCATTTGCCTTCCTCATGGACATGAGCATGGTTGGTGTAGGTGTTGGGTTTGACACCAAAGGAGCTGAAAAAATTACTTCTATAGAGCCAGAAGGCTCTCCAGAATTAATTCATATTGAAGATTCTAGAGAAGGATGGGTAGAAGCACTGTCTTGTTTAATTGATTCTTATTTAGAAGAAGGATCTACACCTGTACAATTTGATTATTCACAAATCAGAGCTTATGGAGAACCTATTAAAGGGTTTGGTGGTGTAGCTTCTGGACCTGATCCTCTTCGTCACGGATTAGAAGGTATTAGAGATATACTTACTAAACGAGCAAAATCTGACAATCCTTTAGTTTCTTCTGTAGATATTACTGATATTATGAATATTATTGGTAAAATTGTTGTTGCAGGTAACGTCCGTCGTACTGCTGAAATTGCCTTTTCTGAACCAGAAGATAATGCTTTCATGAATATGAAGAACTGGGAAACAGCAGAAGTAGAAACAGGTTCTAAAGCACCAGAAGAGCTAAAAGAAATAAACTTAGAAGACTACAAAAAGTACAATTCAGATTGGGATTCAAGAACAGAAATTGCCAAAAAGTATAATGATGAACCTTGGGCATATAAATTTGGCGGTTGGCGTTGGGCTTCTAATAATTCTATTTTTGCACAAGTTGGAATGGATTATACAGAAGCTGCAAAATCAATTGCTATTTCTGGAGAACCAGGGTTTGCTTGGCTAAAAAATATGCAACAATATAGCCGTATGAAAGACCCCGCAGACTGGAAAGATAGAAGAGTTGCTGGAGGTAATCCTTGTTTGGAACAGTCTCTTGAGTCTTATGAGCTTTGTTGTTTAGTAGAAACATTTCCAGCTAAACACAATGATTACTGGGATTATCAACGTACCTTAAAGTTTGCCTATCTATATGCAAAAACGGTTACGTTAATGGCTACTCATTGGCAAGATACTAACGATGTTATTAAACGTAATCGTCGTATCGGCTGCTCTCAGTCAGGCATTCAAGAGGCTATTCTTAAATTTGGTCGTCGTAAGTATCTTGATGAATATTGTGATAGAGCCTATACTTATATTCAATATGTTGATAGAAAATATTCTGAATGGTTGGGTGTTCCTCTTTCTCGTAAAACTACCTCTGTTAAACCATCAGGAACTGTTAGTCTCGTAGCAGGTGCTTTACCCGGTATTCATTATGCAGAAAATGAATCATATTATCGTACTGTACGTCTTTCTGCTATTTCTCCATTAGTAAGTATTCTTAAACAAGCTGGTTATAGAATTGAGCCTGCTGTTTCAGATCCTATTCGTACTGTGGTAGTATATTTTCCTGTTGTTCACCCAGTAGGAACTATCTCAAAACACGATGTATCTATTTGGGAACAGTTTGCTAACGCAGTAGATATGCAAAAATATTGGGCAGATAACCAAGTATCTATTACAATTACTTTTAAACCGGGAGAGGCAGATCAAATTGCTCGTGCTCTTTCTTGTTTTGATTCTCAATTAAAAGGTGTTTCTTTATTGCCTATCTCTGAACATGGTTATGCTCAGGCTCCTTACATCACGACAGGTCGTCAGGAAATTGAAGCATACGCCTCAACACTTAAACCCCTAAACTTTAAGATACTTTCTGAAGAAGGAGAAAATGCAGACGCTAATAAATTCTGTGACTCGGATGGTTGCGTAATTTAATGCCTAAAGCTAAATATTCTCCTTGTATTAAAGTATGTGAATACGATGATGAAGGTTACTGCCTCGGTTGTCAAAGAACAGCCGAGGAGGTGACTACTTGGAGAGATCGTACAGAAGAAGAACAATTAGCAGGAATTGAAATGCTAATAGAAAGAAGACTAGCGAGAATATGCTAATAACAGGAAGACGCAAGGGTGGTGTACCTACTAAGAAACTCCGTTTCTCACGCTGCGTTTCTCCGAAACAACGTGATGAAATAGTGTCCGCCGTGTTCGCCAGCTCTTCAACTGCGTTGTACGCTAATCACCAGCTATTCAAAAATAATAGCACATTTTAAGACCAATGGGAAATTATAAAATATGATAAATAGAATAGAAAATTTCAAGATTCTTAGGTTAGATAAGGAATTGCCCCTCCCTAAATATGAAACAGCTCACTCGGCAGGAATGGATTTATACTGCTCTGAGGATGTAGAGATTTTTTCAAATGCAATTACAATAGTGCCCACAGGAATTGCTATTGCTCTTCGTCCTGGTTATGAAGCGCAGATTCGTCCGCGAAGCGGACTTGCTGCAAAACATGGGATAACGATAGTTAATTCCCCTGGCACAATTGATGCAGACTATCGAGGAGAAATTAAAGTATTACTTACTCGTATTGGACAAGCTACACCAAAAAGCATTTTTCTGGCTAAAGGATCACGTATCGCTCAAATGGTTATATCTAACATTTATCATGTTGAGTGGAAAGAAGTAGAAACTGGATTAGAGCTAGACGCCACAGAAAGAGGAACTGGTGGCTTTGGTTCTACTGGAATTTAGAAGTTAACATTTGCTAAAAGGAGTAAAAGATAGTATGCTAAAAGCTACAGTTTGGACAAGAGATAATTGTGATTTTTGTGAAATGGCTAAGAAAGAATTAACTCAACGAGGATACGAGATAGAAGAAAGAAATATCTTAGGAAATCAGTGGAGTAAAAATGATTTATTAGTCGCGGTGCCAGACGCTAAAACTGTACCGCAAATCTTTATTAGAGAAAAATATATCGGAGGATATAACAGCTTAATGCAATATTTTGAAGAAACTACTAGTAATTATGGACATTAATGGCAAACGGTAGACCCCTAAAACGGGTGCGAATTGATGATTTACTTACCTTTGCTCCTAAAACAGAAAACCAAGATAAGACATATAAGTCTTACAAAGAAAATAAAAACTTAGTTCTTCACGGATTAGCTGGAACCGGAAAAACTTTTATATCTTTGTATTTAGCGCTTGAAGAAGTGCTTGACAAAAGCACTGACCCAACAGATATATTTATCGTGCGTTCTATCGTTTCTACTCGCGATATCGGCTTTCTTCCTGGAGATGAACAAGAAAAAGTATCTATTTACGAAGCTCCGTACAGATCTATCTGTTCGGAGCTTTTTAACGTGCCTGACGCTTATGAATCTTTAAAAGCACAAGGCACGATTAAGTTTATAAGTACATCTTTTGTTAGAGGCATAACCATAAATAAATCTGTAGTGATTGTGGATGAATGTCAGAACTTGAATTTCCATGAACTTGATTCTATAATAACAAGAGTTGGGCAAAATAGTCGTATTATTTTTTGTGGCGACTATACACAAACCGACTTAACAAGAGAAAATGATAGAAAAGGTATACTGAAGTTTATGGAGATACTTTCCCACATTAAAGAATTTAAAACTGTTGAGTTTATGATTGACGATATTGTGAGAAGTGACTTTTTAAAATCTTACATAATCGCTAAGTATAAACTAGGAATTAATGGTTAATAAATCAAAAATAAAAGGTTCGGCATACGAAGCTAAAATTAAACGATACTTAAACTCTCATCTAAACATTCAATTTGAGCGTATGCCGCTTTCAGGAGCAATTGAGTATTTAAAAGGTGATTTATGGACTCCGCACGATACCGCTGGTTGGCCCTATTGTATTGAGTGTAAGCACTATAAACATATTGAATGGAATAATCTATTAACCTCTAGAACAACAGATTTACTTCAATTTTGGCGACAAGCAGAAAGAGAAGCAGAGGTAATGAAAAAGAAACCTCTACTTATTTTTCGCTGGAATCGTTCAAAAGATTTTGTCGGGTGGAACGATGAGATTGAGGTAGAACATTATGTTGAAGTTAAATCTTTTGGATGTCATTTCAAGATTACACAACTTGATGATTGGGTAAAAGCTTTAAAAGATCAAAAGAATATTTAAAATGTCAGAATTAATTAAAGTTTCAACAGTAAATAAAAACAATTTTGATTTAAAAATAGATTATCTATTAACTTTTAGATGCAATTATGATTGTTCTTACTGTATATCTCACGATACAAACCATCCTTCCTTACAACGAACTCCAAACGAGATTATTGATGCGTTAAATTTTATTTTTAAACAATACTTAAATAAAAAAATTAAATTATCTATATTAGGTGGAGAGCCTTTTGTATATAAATATTTTATAAACCTAGTTAATGAATTATCAAATAATAATTTTTTACAAATAAATATTGTAACTAACTTATCTGTGACTGAAAAATTATTAGAAAATCTTAAAGTGTCTAAAAATATCCGCATTGCTGCATCTTATCATCCAGAATATTCTAATAATAAAGATTTTGTAAATAAGATAAAATATTTACAAAATAGAGGGTTTAAAACAGCCTGCTCTGTAAGTATTCATCCTGATGAAAAATATTTAAAAAATTCGCTTTACGTTTTAGAAAATCTTACTGGTGAGGTGTTTCCTAAGTTTTTATCTTCCATGCAAGAATCAAACGTAAACATTTTTGGAAAGTCTTATGATTACTCTAAAAAAATAAAAACGGCTACTAGAAAATATCATAATAGAGTGCTTAGTCACAATTTTAAATATGAATATGTAGATGAGACTAGTAAAATTTTCTCGTTCTCTGACATAACAATAAATAATTTAGACAATTTTAAAGGTTTACTTTGCAGAGCAGGACATGACAAATTACATATCAATGAGAGAGGAGATATATTTCCAGCTGCGTGTTTTTTAAACACTCGGGTTATGTTGGGTAATATGTTTAAAAATACTTTTAAGAAACCAAGAAGTTACGTAACTTGTCCATTTACCTCTTGTAAATGCACAAGTGATTTAAGCTTGACTAAATTTAAAAGTAACAAATTAGTTGCTTAATAGTTATCCGTATTATATAATATATTATAACACAGGAGAACAACATGACTAAATCTTGGAATGACCTTGCAGATATCTCTGCACCTACTATTGATGATACATTTGAAAATCTACTTTTAATTGACGCAAACAACGTAGCTTATCGTTGGTTACAGCGTGTAAACTACAATAACTTTGCAACAGATTTTCAACGCACAATACAATCTCTCACTAAATCTTATGAAGCTGCTAGAACCATTGCCTGTTTTGACTTTGGTCGTAGCTATTATCGTTCTACGCTATACGAAGAATATAAGCAAAATCGTAAAAAACCTAAAGAGGAAGAAGAAGCCAAGAAGTACGAAGAATTCTTTGCAGTACTAAACGAGCTTCCCAAAAAACTTAATGAAGAGACGCTAAAGTTTCGTGGAGTAGAAGCTGACGACCTAATTACCTATGCAGTAAAGCACCTATCTCCTAAATATAATCATACTTGGATTATTTCTTCTGACCGTGACCTTTACCAATTAGTTGATGATAATGTAAGTATTTTTAATATGTTTTCTCGTAGAGAAATTACAAAGCAAACTTTATCACAAGACTTTGAGCTAAATCCAAGTGAGTATCTTCTTTCTCGTATTATAGAAGGAGACAAGTCTGATAACATTTTGGGTATTGAAGGAATTGGTCCAAAACGGGCGCAGGGTCTTGCTAAAGAATATAAGTCTCTTGATAGCCTAATAAAAGCACTTCCTATAAAAGGACGGTCAAAGTATATTATCAATCTAAATGCGGGTAAAGAAATTCTGCTTCGTAATGAAAAACTTATAGATCTAAAAACACATAATAAAGAAGCTATTATTAGTGGGAAAGAAGGTGATTCTATTTATGTCGAACTCTCTTCCTTATAAAATTGACTATGAAATAAGTACAGAAGCACAAGAACTATCAAAACAACTAGGAGTTTCTTGGTTATTAGATCAAGAAACTCCTTTTGATCCTTTTTATAGGTTAAGAGCTGTTATTCAAGATAACGTAGAAATACAACCACATGAAACTGTACCTGTTTCTACAGGTATATATTTACAGAATGTAAACCCTTATATTCAAGCTGAAATTTTATCTTTTTCTTCTTTAACGTATGAAAAAAATCTTATTGTGCTTGATAGTCCTGCTATATATAACTGGTCACACAGAAATCAAATTGTGGTTTTACTTCATAATGTAAGTAACAAAGTTGAATATATTTTTCCTAGCCAAATTATTGCTTGTTTAAGATTTACCACAATTCCTTTAGTGTTTTTTAACAGAGTATACCAAGTAGAAGAAGCTCCCTATAGTTTTGATTGTCAAGGTTGGATTCAAAAATTGAAACAAAAAAAGAAGGAAGATAGACCTTCTGAAGAATATTCTAGAGAAGATATAGAGAAGTATTTAAATGACCGTTAAACTAATATCCTATTCACAACCTAAAAATACAGCTGCTTTTGATCACGGTTGGTCAAAGCTAGAAGATATTGTTGCTTATTGTGCAAGAATATCTAACCCAAATAACCAAAATAATTCAAAAACTAGTAATAACCTATTAAGTTATTTAATTA